>Ga0209085_1000332_pt1 | contig 35469 bp, 59 predicted proteins | sample C_131016_EF_Meta_FD_187310 | JGI IMG/M metagenome (GOLD analysis project Ga0209085, IMG submission 187310) | Freshwater microbial communities from Lake Croche, Canada to study carbon cycling - C_131016_EF_MetaG (SPAdes) (version 2) | ecosystem: Environmental > Aquatic > Freshwater > Lake...
GATTATACCCTGCCCCCCGGAATGGGTTTGCGCTTAGGTTCCTATGGTGATCCGGTAGCTGTACCCATGAAAGCTTGGAAAAGCCTAATAGAGTCTGCGAGTTTTCACCTTGCCTATACTCACCAATGGAAAGAGTTTCCCGTGCAGTCTGCCCCCTATAAAGGCCTATGCATGGCTTCTGTTGGCAATACTCTTGAGGCGTTGCAGGCTGTCAAATTGGGGTGGAAGTTTTTCCGGGTTGAGTCTGCCCCTGCCCTTATCGGTTTAGAGCTAAACTGCCCCTCAGATAAAGCTACTCACGGAGAGCATATCAGACAGTGCGAAGCATGCAAGCTATGCAATGGTTCAAAGGCGTCTATTTGGATTACTCCTCATTAATAAACTTGAATAGCCCCCTGAGGGGGCCTTTCTAGACAACTTCGTATGAGGTTGAACATTTTTGTCCAGTGAGGTTTATATGCTTTCACCCTACTATGGTTGGGAAAATCGCAGACTTTTGGCGCACTATCGTTTGTCAGTTCTTCGGGTTCAACAGGGCAACCCTAAGGCAGTCGATATTGCCATAAGGGCTCTTGCAGAATTGAGGCGAAGGGGGGTTGCCCTAGACTAGGTTTGTTTGCGTATCGGCATAACTTAACGCTGAGTTATGCCGATATCAAACCATCTTAGATGGTAAAATTTTTCTCCAGTGAGGTTTACTATGTCAAACGCTATTCTAATTCTCAAAGATATCATGGCAGAAATTGCCATTGAACGGAAAAGAATTCAAAATGTTTTACACGGCAGAGGTTACCCATATGTTCAAAGTAGGGGTTTATCGGCCTATGTCATGAAGGGTTCTGTCTGCGTATCGGATGACCGAAACTACAATCAATGGGACGGCAGTCTGTCTGCCCTGAAAAAGTTGCAAGTAATCTGCCGTGCAACCCCCGGCAGTATGCTTTACATAGAGTGTATGTTTGACGGGGCAAATTCTCTGACAGATTATCTCAATGATTTTTATGAACCTATGGCAGATGGTTTTGAAATTCTGGTAGACTTTGAGCCCCTATTTACTTACAACGGCAAAGATTACATTTCCGAAAGCGAATTTGACAACAATTGCCAATAACCAAGCGTTGGCCTGTCGTTGACGGGCTGTTGATCAAAACAAGGGAGCCTGCCCCTACAACAGGCAAAGTGAGAAAAAAATGATGATGACTAAAGAAACCCTACGTCTGGTCACTGTCTTAACCGTAGTTTACGGGGCAGTTATTATATCTTTTATCGAATTGGCAAAGCGTATTGCCGAAAGGATTTAGCATGGAAGACAGAAATTTTCTTGTGGGCGATCTTGTTTGGAACGATTACCCCTATGTCATTATTGCGATTTTGCCAGATGGAACCTATGACTGTATCGATGGAAGCCTCGATACCGATCACCCCGAGTGGCACCCGCTCGACGTTACCAGCACGTGTTTTACCAAAGACGATTTGTCTCTCGCACCTAAAGTACGAAGCTACAATGCAGATTTGCTTTTGAGTGTCTGCCGTTCTGTCGATGACGCTATCAACAAAGGGCTAACCTATAACGGTGAGCCTATCGGAAAAATTTTGGGGGTAACCAAATGAAAATCAAACTGGATTTGAACGGTGCTGGCATGACTTTATACATTGATACTAAAACCATGACAGCCAGATACCGTAGTCACGACTGGGAGATTACAGAATCATGGACAGATGCCGAGGGATTTGAAGACGTTTCCGATTTCTTGAAAATTGAGCATGAAAAAGGGGAAAAGTGATGCATATTTTTAGAGGACACAAGCAAGCGTTGGCTTGCGCTGAGGAACTTGCCGACTATGATACACGGCTTTATGACGCAATGGATTTCAACCCCAAGGTCAAGGATTTTGATATGGGTCTGATACACATTATCAAGCACCCGTCCAAGCGACTGTGGGCAGTCTGCGCCCATAGGGTAGGCAAGTCTGAAGCGATATACTTCATGGACGGGGGGCAATAGTGCGAGCGTTCAAAGTTTACCTGAATGAAAAACTAATTGATACGATATTTTATGCCGACGATTTAACCGAAGACGAAGTCTCGGTGTACAATTCGCTGGTTTACCATGACGGGTACGATTCCCTGATCGAAATTGAAGAGGAGATATAGCATGGCTTGGAAAATGGAACGCAAAGACGCCGTAGATTGGTTCTGTGGCGCAATTGAAGGCGGGGTTGCCTACTGGATGAATGAAACCTGCACCGATGTATCGATTGAGCGCAATGAGGCTTTCGGCGACGATGCTCGTCTAGATGATTGGGAGTACACACAAGTACAGTTTACCGACGAAGACGGTAAGGCGCACAAGATCACCCTAGAGGATATGGTTGAGCGAAGCACTGAATACCTACAGTTCTTGATTGAACAAATACCCTTCCGGGTACAGAACTTTGTTGCCGGCGAAAACTCAGATGCCGATGCCGAGGACTATGACCGTTATTTCCAGTGGTTAGCCTTTGGCGAAGTGGTGTACGGATGAAACTACAAACCCTTCCTACCGTAGGCATATTGTATCGCATAAGCTACACAAATTTTGGGCAACTGTGGGGCCTGATCAAGGGAAAGCCTACGTTGGCTTCAAAACTAGGGTTTACTTGGCACCCTATCGTTGATTCTTTTATACGTACAAACCGCATTGAACTGATTGAAGAAAAAGACTTGTTTCAAGATGCTTGACTAACTACGTTGTAGTTTGGTATTATACTCAAAGTGAGATTGGGTGAGGTTGGCTGGCAGAGGTTCCAAGCGTTAGGCTTGGGCCTTGCCCAATCCGCAAAGGAGATTCCGGTATGAGTACGAGAATGTTTGAGGATGAGATTGAGGCGAACGGCTTTGTTCACAACGTGCGCTGGCAGGGTATTTTTAACCCTTCCCAATTTGGTGGAATTACCGACCCGTCATGGGGCGCACACTGGGAGATCGACGGCAATGTCGAGGTTGAGATTTTTGGCCGTTGGTTTGGCATTGATTTCCTTGGCGACGAGATTGTTCATCAGATACATAGCAATATTGATGACTACATGGAAGATTTTTTAAGAGACACCATATGATTTACATCGCACCATGTCCATTCTGTGGCACTACCCCTGTCTACGATGAGGACGAGCAGGTTGGTAGTGCAGTTACCTGCAAAGTTTGCAAGACTGATGGGCCTTGGGCCAAGGGCCAAGAGTCGCACATATCAATCGAGCGTTGGAATAGCCGTCAGGAAAATAAATGAGCTTGCTCCTCGCATCTATTATCCTGTACTCCAGCCAGACTGGGGTTCCGGTGGGGATTGCGAGGGGCCTCATGATGAGCGAGTCGGGGGGCGACACTACCGCCGTCTCCCGCACTGGGGATCTTGGAGCGTGGCAACTAAACCCACGATACCACGATTATTTTAGGTGGCGTTTCAATGCAGGTTGGGATTTTGAGGAAACGAACGTAGAGGCGTCAACTCGAATTGCTTTGAAGTATCTGTCTGCATTACATCGTCAGTTTGGCACATGGACTAGGGCACTAGAGGCGTACAAATGTGGGCCTTATCGCAAAATTGAGGATATACCAGAGCATATCAAAAAGCTCTGTAGAAAAATTGTAAAGGAGGGATTGAAATGAAAACTTTTTTGATTGACGAAGAACTGCGGGACAAAATAACCAGCCTTGTTACCCACGAGTTTTGCGATAGGTTGCGAGAACTTCCCGAGGTAATAAGCAGGGAGGCGATTCACAAGGTAGTCGGTGACATTGTCGACGGCAAGGAGATGTGGTCAGCCTACGATATTGCCTCAGCCATTCACGCCCTCCAACTCCCCGCCCCCGCCTCGTCGATTCCTACAGTGGATATGTTGACTGATGTCGTGTACCAAGACAACACGGCACTCCTGACCAATGTTGAGGCCCTATATATCGCAAGAGCAGTCCACGCCTATCTGACCAAGGGCCGAGGTGGGGTATGAGTGACCACGAAGCCATCGAAAAAGAGACGGTGCGCCTTCTGGTGGAGGCACTGAAGATTGCCCACACCGAAGCCGTGGCAATGAGTTTTGGCTCGACCAAGCACCGGGAGGATTGCCCAGTCTGCAAACTAATCAGGAAGCACGACAAATGAACTTAGACAGGGCCATTAACATCGGCATTTTGATTTGTGCCGGTGCTAATTTGGCAATTCAAATTGTATTTCTTATAAGGCATTAGGAGGCATAAATGACAAGGCAAGAAATTGTAGAATTCTATGAAGATGATGAGATGCTTTTTGCAGATGGGTTTGACGATTGTATTCTTGGCGTTACCAGCAACAACATTGTTGTGTACGATACAGACAAGATGATTACAAGCCTTATGAACCAAGGAATGAACTCTGAAGAAGCACTTGATTACTGGGATTTTAACATTGAGAATGCCTACGTTGGGAATAGAACTCCAATTTACATGACAATCTTCAAGGAGGACTAATGACACTGACAAATGAATCAAGCGTTAGCTTGATTGGGCATTTTGGAGATGATTACACAATCATTGATGCCGCACGTACTAGTACTGGCAAAGAAAGAAAAGGAATTGTAGCTGACAAAAAACTGCTATCTTACCTTTGGAAAAACCAGCACTTATCTCCGTTTGAGCAAGTTAATTTTCAGTGGCATATTGTTACCCCGATCTTTGTTGCTCGTCAAATCATGAGGCACAGAACTTTCAGGTTCAATGAAGCTTCAGCAAGATACAAACAGATGCCAATGGATTTCTTTAGCCCCGAAGTTTGGAGAAAGCAAAATACCGAAGGCAATAAGCAGGGATCAAGTGGAGAGATTGACAACCAAATATTCTGTCAATCTACAATGGAGCTTGCATACAATTGCGCTGAACTTGCATACAATGAATTGCTTCTTGCAGGTGTGTCAAAAGAACAGGCAAGGATGGTTCTTCCAGTAGGCTTAATGACCGAAATGGTTGTTTCAACCGACCTTAGAAATTTATTACACTTTGTACAACTTAGAACTGATCCTCATGCTCAACCTGAGATTCAAGAAGTTGCAAACAAAATGTTTGATCTTGTTTCAGAAATAGTCCCTTGGACTTGTGATCTTTTTTTAGAGGACGTTGAAAGTGGACTTAAATAAAATATTTGTTGACAATTTAAATGCAGTTATTAAAGAAAGAAAGCTTTCTAAAAGAAGCGTATTTATTAAATGCAGGATATCGGCAACTCATCTTGATGGCATTCTTTTGGGACATCATGGATTAACTCTTAAAACCGTAGTTAAAATATCTGAAGGATTGAATATTGATCCTATTGCCATGCTTGAGGAACTTGATTAACTCCATTTGGAGAAAGGGAATACTATGAAAAATGCAATCAATGATATGATGCTTGAACAAGGATTGTCAGTTGCCAAAATGAGCTTTTTGACTGAACGAACCCCCAGTGCTATTTACCGAATTATGGACGAGACAAGCAATCCAGACTTTGAATCTTTGATCAAACTTTGTGCTTCTCTTGATTGTCGTGTTGAAGATTTGTTCCCCGGCTTTTATGATCGTGTGGCTCAGGTCAAAGCCGTGTGTGATGCTAAGAAAGCTACTTTTGAAGCATGAAGACAACACTATTCCCGTATCAGCAAGAAGCGGTAAACAGTTATCTTGCAACATACCAAGAACTTGATTTTTTAAACGCATCTTTTCCATTTCCAATTGGTAGTGGGAAAAGCATCACGGCTCTTTGTGTTGCAGAAAAATTGTATGGGTCTGGCACTATAGACGCAGTGATCATAGTATCTCCCAAAACCGTATGTGCGTCTTGGGAGAACCAGATCGCAAGACATACTCAATGGCCCTCTAAGCCCTTTAGGTGGCGTGGAGAAAAGGTAAACACAAAGAAATACATTTCTGCTTTGGGAGAAGCATTGGTAGGGCATTTCCCTGTGTTTATTGCCAACATTGAAGCTTTCCAAACTGTGAACAAAGTTCTTTTTGACACAGTTACAAACTTTATCAAAAGAAACAAAGTGTTTGTTATTCTTGACGAGGGATCGACAATTAAGAACTCTTCTGCCAAGCGAACTAAAAATCTAACAGAAATTATGGCACCAGCAGTTGGTCGCATATTTTTGGCTGGTGTTCTGTTTAGCAACACTATTCTCGATGTGTACTCTCAATATGAATTCTTAAAGAAAAGATTTTGGCGTGAAGGTACACCGTACTTCTTTAGGAAAAAATATTGTGTTGAAATTCAAAGAACTATTGCCGACAACAAAAAGATTGATGTGATCGCATCTTTAAAAGATGTAAGAGAAATGAGAGCCAAAGCAAGCATAGCAATAAAACGTGCCGATCAAACTCAGAGGATGATTCCTTATTGGGCACAGAACATGATGTCCGAGGCAGACGATCTCGAACGAAGGCTTAATTATGCCAAGGAGCTTGAGAAAGAAGTCTTTGATCAAATAGCATATTGTACTTATTGGGCAAACATAGAAGACAAATTGCTTCCTCCAGTACACGCAGACATGGTAGTTGAGATGTCTGACAAAGAAGAACGTATATATACAGACTTTAAGAATGATCTACTTACTATATTGGACACACAAGAAGTTATTTCTGTAACAACACGAGCGGCATTGTTTCAAAAAGCAAGGCAGATCACTGGAGGCTTTATTGATGAGATGCACCCTATTGATGATTCAATTCCAAGCAAGCTTCAAGCAATTATAGATGAGGTATTGACCACCCAAGACAATGCAATTATTGTCAGCAACTACCGTGGTATCATTAAGAAGGCAACAGAAGAACTTGATAAGATTGCACCAACCGCTTCATTGTTTGGAGACACTAAACAGGAAGACCGAGACAGATATGTTGATGAGTTTTCAAAGGGGGATCTTCGCTTCCTTGTGATAAATCCTTTGGTTGCGGCCCGTGGAATCAACGACCTACAGAACAATTGCCGACTGATGTATTTCATTGACATTCATGTAAACCCTGAGATGATGGATCAAGTTCGTGGTCGCATAAGAAGAACAGGTCAAACTGGCATCTGTGTGTACAAGTACTTGATCTCGACCACGCAGTCTGGAAAAGACACAATAGACCGAAGATGTATGGACATTGTAAATGACAAACAGGACGCCATTGAGAGTTTTCATAGCCTATCTAGAAAAGAATTGAAAGAATTCTTTTGATTACTAGACATAACAAAGATCATTTGGTATAATGCAACAGTCAGAAAGGAGTTCGTATGAAAGAGATCAACGCCATAGTCAAACAGAACGCCAGCAACATAAGGCGTCTTGGTAGTTTTAGCAGTGAAAATCTTGCCAAAGGATTCAGCGAAGAAGAACATTCTTCAGAGTTTAATTCGTTAATTGATTATTGCGGCAATTATTTTCCCATTGCGATTCTTGAGAAGGCGGTTAAGCATTATCGTGCCAAGTCGGAAGAGTGCAAGCGCAATATTGTTGAGCAGATGTTTGCCAGCGACATTGATTCTTTTTCGATGAATGGGGAAACGTATTCGATCAAGACAGAATATAGCCCGGAGTTTCCTGATGGAGACAGACAGGCTTTTTACGATTGGCTTATTGAGAACGGTCATGGTGCAGTTGTTAAGTCTATTCTCACAATGCCAAAGATTGATGAGGCTGAGTTTGCTAAGAAAGTCCTACGTGATGCGGGGCTCAACGTGAACGTAGTTCGACAAGTGCATCATCAAACACTCCGAAAGACCATTCGTGAACTGGTCGATAATGGAGAGTCAGGAGGTATCCCGGTTGAAGTAGTTAACATCAAACCCTTCGATGTTCTTACCATAAAAATCAAGTAAGGCACTTGTCTAACCGCCTAAATACAAACACAAGGAAATAAAATGGCTAATGAAGTCGCAATTTTTAATCAGAATGATATTGAACTGCTTTCCAAGTACACTCAAGACAATGACTTTGGATCAAGCGATCTTTCTTACGCATGGCTACGCATTGCACAGACCAATTCGCCTCAGGCTACCAAAGGCCATGAGGCTTACATCAAAGACTTGGAGCCGGGGATGTGGTTCAACTCACTCACCGCAAAGATCTATGGGCCAAGCATCAAGGTAGTTTACCAGAAGTTCTTTCATTCTTTTTCTGTCCATGAACCAGACGGCAAGAACAAGTTTATCCGTTCAATGAGCGAGGAAGAGTTTGAGAAAGGCAAATCCAGTGGAGATGTTATCTTTCTTAAGAAAGGCGAAAATGGCTTTCGTGGAAAGTCTGGTTGGTATTTGGGCAACGATTTGGTCAAGAACACGGCAAACTACATGGTTGCATTGCCTGACTATCCTGAAGATGGCGTGATCCGACTTGGCTTGTCTGTTGCCGGTGCCGGTAAGCATATTAACAACTGGAACACTCAGTTGAGTAATACCTTTATCGCACCCGGAAAGAAAGCTCCCAAGTTTGCCTTTATTTGGAAGCTGACGTTAAGTTTGGAAACGAAAGCTGATGGTAGCTATTACACCATTGGTAGCGGTGCCAAAACAACCGTTGAAAAGATTGGGCCAACACCTTCTTCGTTTATGCCTCAAGCAATTAGTGGTTACGAGTTCTTCCAAGGACTAGATGCCAAGATTGTTGCTGACGCTGGAGAGGTTGCCTCAGATTCTGATGCACCGTTTTAAGTAAAGCAGTCTCCACAAAGTATCGGTAAATGATACTTTGTGGAGAGCAAATTGAGTAAGGAGTTATTACAATGTATAAACGTAAATGCCCTCAATGTGGTCGAAGTATGAAATTGTCCAGTTGGGAAGCGATTCAATCTAAATCAAGCGGAAAGCCAAGCGACAAACCTAGTTCAGCAGTTTGGCTTTGCCCCCCATGTATCAATAAGTCTATGAAAGAACATAAGGAAGTGAAGAATGTTTAATATGGCAATGGCGGCTTTGTGTGTTGCTTCAGTGATTTTTTCTTTGCGTATGTTTTTTGAAATCAAGGAACGTGAATTAAAAATAAAGCAATGGATGATTGATCAAAGAGAATTAGACAAAAGACACATTGATACTTTAACTGAAATTACTGCACAAATGGCAAAACACCTTGAAAAGGCTGGTGTGTAATGGATGATGTTACGTTTCAAAAGTCAAAGATTGATAAACCATTTAAGTTTTTTGGAAGAGAGTTTACAAGCCAAGATATTGGCAAAATGGAATTCAAGGAATGTGAAGATTGGATAATTCTATCTAAGCAGACCATTACTGAAAATGATGAGTACATAACCTACCGCCGAGAAATGGGCACGCCTCTTGAGGGATTTGACCTTGCAAAGAAGATAGGTTTCAAAAGTGCTATGAAAAAGTTTATTTTTCTTCTTGAGAACAGAAAGCGAGATATTGGCGATTCATTTGATAAAGTGTTCTATGATGTCTGCAAGGACAATCTTGCAGACGAATTGTTTGAAGAGCTTGTTGATCTTACCAATAACCGTCTTGATAAAATTGAAGATGACAAACAAATAGATATGTTTGGTGGAGATTAATTGTTATGAGCATTGAAAATGAAAATGATTTTCAGAAAGAATTGATGAAAGAACTTACTGCCAGTGGTTATTATGTGGCACACTTGTCGCCGCCTAGTCACCCCGGATGGCAAGATGTTTTGGCGTTGATTGGTGACTATGCTTTGTTGATTGAACTTAAAGACTTTTCATTGAAGGACAAACCTAAGCCATTCAAGAAGTTATTTACTTCAGCCCAGTTTCCACGATACATGAATCAGCTTGATAACAATCTTCGAGGTTTCTGGGTGTGCTTGTACGGTCACGACGAGCCCGATTTCAAATACTTTGTGTTGTACATTTCAAGCAAGCAGTTTGTAAGCACTCTACTTGAATGCAGTTTAGACGATGCCCTTAATTATGGCACACCGTTTCTTACGGAACGGGGGATGATTAAGTACATGACTCAAGTAACTACAGGAACTATGCCCTTTTGATCAATTTGTCGATGTTTATCGAACAAAGGCAAGAATATCCTTGTTATTGTAGGGAAGCTCCGAAAGATCCTTGTTTTAACCTTATTGGAAAAGATGCCGTAATTGGCTACAAGATTCACCCGTTCAGCAAGATTGGGAGGTCTTTGGAGTATCAAGTGTTGTACCATTGGGAAAACTACACTATTTGTTGTTCCAAAGAATGCGCTGAACGGGTGACAAAATCTTGGGATGGTGCCAAGAAAGAAGTGATAGATAAACATTTAGATTGGATCAGAAAAGATGTTGACAAGTACAAGGAGCATTTTAAATGATGTGTAGATTATGTATGTACAGTGATCATGTTGTTATGAAAACAGGGAGAGACGATCTTGGACACTTAGTATCATCATCAAATTGGCCTTCCAACGGAACATTTCTTACGTTGCCAGTTTTTGGTGTAGGTTCTCATATAACTTATGGTTATGTGAACGAAAAGGATAAAGTTGAACTAAAAGTTTGCCCATCGTGTCGCGTTGTAACATTGGAGTTTGTTAATGACTGATGAAGTAAGAAAAGCAATTGATCTGCACTTGCGCCAAGGCAAGTATCCTAAGCCCAACACTCTGAGCGAATATCTTATGAGCAAAGGTGTACCTTGTAGTCCACAAGAAGCACTCGCTCATATGCAGGAATACAAACAAAAGAACATGATTCAAGGAAATCCTGAACTGGTAGATTTTTTGAAAGCTAAAAAAACATCGCCGTCAGATCTTGTTGAGCGAGAAACCAAGCAAATAGGTATGCCGTTTGACCCAACACCTTTTAAAGATATGCCGCAGATCAAACATAATATATCCGAAAGGGTTCAATTGGCACCAAAAGACATGAAATTGCCACCCATCGGGGATAGTTTGCCACCAGAAACGCCACCAGAAACGCCACCAGAAACGCCAAATGAACTACCGAGTAATTTTCGGAAGTTCAATGTCAGAAAAGCTTTGGACTTTATGCTTGATGGAGGGGCTTTGATTATTGCTCTTGTCGTAGACATTGTTATGAATGTGATAGGATGGGGCATCATTGCCTATGATGCATGGACTCGTGTGGCATTTATTTCTATGGGCATGGTTATCGTTTTGTTTGCCATAAGAGCTTGGATTAAGGGAGGGGTCATAGGCAAGACGCTATGGCTTGGATTTGCTCTCATAGCAACCTTCTTGGATATTTCCGTGTCTGTTGCATCAAGCCACCAGCAGAGCTTGGTGACGGTATACGAGGCATCTAAGGACGAGGTATTGAACAAGCTTAAGGCAGATGCCCAAAAGGATGCTGACTATGTTGAGGCACTCAGGTCGGCGCAGATCCAGAAGGGTCAGGGATATGCGACACAGATTAACAACGCAGTCTCGCAAGCTAACTTATCTAGTCAATCTGTTAGAGACTATCATCCAACAATTGTCGCAGATCAACGAGACGGACTCAGTTCCTCTGCAATCTTTACAGCAATCCCTGATGCGATATTATCGAAACAAGCGGATAGAATCATAGGTTTGACATTGTATTCCTTGTCTTTTATAATGCTACAGTTAGTTATAGTTACTAGTGCAACCACTTCAATGGGTAGACTGACCAGAAAAGAAGAAACGTCTTGAATGATGGGTCGTTTCAAAGTAAGATGATGTCTTGTTAAGGAGTTCAGATGCCATTCCCCACTTATACGTTGTCAACAAATGGGCTTTATCATGAGGCCAAACGGTCTTCTTCTGGGTTCAAAACTGTCAATTTTGGTTCTATTGCAGAACTTGAATCTATAGTAAAAAAGGATTGGAGTCCCTGCATTTTTGAGGGCGGCACACGTAAGAAGGATAATTTTGAGTTCAGTTCATTTCTGTACGCTGATGTTGATGAAGGCTGTTCTATTGAGAAATTTGGAGAAATATTTAATGAATACGAATACTTCATTCTTACTTCACGCAACCACCAAAAAGCCAAGCCAGCAACATCGACTAAGATGGAGTCACCAGCACAGGACAGGTATCACGTTCTATTCCCCCTTATTGCGCCATGTTACGATGTGTCTGAACTTGAATCCAAGTTGGCTTTCCTTACATCAAACTGGGGATTTTTTGATTCATCGGTCAAGGACGGCGCACGATTCTTTTTTGGAAACGACTCTGTTCAGGTTAGCTACAACAGCGGAGAAAAGCATTTTGATATTTTAGATAATTCTTATATAAATATGCCATTTGAGCCGATGAAGGAATCCAAGGACAAGGTAATACTTGACAGCTTGAAGTACGCAGGTCAACAAGGCGTATTGGATGCGTATTCTGATTGGCTTGCTGTTGGTACAGCACTTAAGAATGAAGGGTATTCTTTTGAAGACTGGGTGTACATTTCAAAAGATTGCGTCGATCAGCGGGAGATGCAATTTAAATGGGACAGCTTTAAGAAGTCTGGAACTTCCGCAGGAACACTTGTACATTATGGACGGCAAGCCAATCCGGCTCTTTTGAAGAAGGGAGCATCAATTAACCATACGTTGGCTAACTCTGTATATGACAGAACACCAAGTGCGATTGCAACTAAAGATGCCCGTGAGCAGGTGATCGGACAGATTAATTCTCAGATTAGCGGATCAAGCAAGATTGCTCAGGAGTTTGCACTTACACAGTTTGGAACACGGGATAGAACAGTCTACTATCACGGTGAAGACATTAGATACGTGACCGACAGGGCCGACTGGATGGTCTGGTCTGGAAGCCATTGGAAGTCAAGTGACGGCAACAAAGTATTTTCTATGATCTCTCAGACTATTGAGAAGGTAGAAGCACGTGAGTCGATGTTTTATCCTTATTGCAAGGCTGGTAAGAACGATCCTCCAGAAATGCAACAGGCGGCAGAGAAGTACAAGAACTTTAAATCATACATAACTTCTTCACAGACCAATTCGCACGTTGAGGGAACAGAGAAATTGATGCGTAACGTAACAGAGATTGTTACGCATGAAACTCAATACGACAATGATCCCATGATATTTAATTGTGAGAACGGGATTGTTGATCTGAATACTGGAGAACTTTTGGCTCATGATCCAGACTTGTTATGCTCCAAGATTGGCGGCGTCAAATATGATAAAGAAGCTAAGGCTTCTGAGTTTAAGAATATGCTTCTTGATATAATGTGTGGGAAGCAGAATCTTGTTGATTGGCTTCAAGAGTATTTTGGATATATGCTTACAGGTCTTCCTCCAGACCGTGTGTTTGCCATATTTTGGGGTTCCGGTGCCAACGGCAAGTCTTCTTTGATTAACATCACAAGCCATGTATTGGGAAGCTATTCGGTCGTAGCAAGGCCAGAGACATTCCTTCAATCAGATAACATTGACAAGGTTGGACAGGATTTAGTCATTTTGCGTGGGGCCCGTGGCATCATTATGCAGGAAACCAGCGAGGGTCAGAAACTTGACGCACAACGCATTAAGGCATTTACAGGTAAAGATGCGATCAAGGGCCGATACAATTTTGCCAAGCAAGAGATAACATTTATTAACACAGGAAAGATTATTCTTTCAACAAACCACAAACCTCGTGTGAATGGGGATGACGAGGCTATGTGGGATCGAATCAATCTTATTGCTTTTCTTCGCGTTTTTAGTGATGCTGAAAGAGATGTAGATCTTCCAAACAGAATTATAAAAAACGAGTCTTCTGGTGTTCTTAATTGGATGATTGAGGGATGCCTTCGACTAAAGGCCCGTGGATGGAAGTTTCTCCCTACCGAAGAGATCGACGCCGCAGGAGAAGAATACCGCAAGGAAGAAGACAAAATGTCGCAGTTTGTTGAGGAGAACTGTACTTTTGCTGGTAAGGAATGGCTTGGTGCCGTACCAGAGGTCGAAGCTAAATTAATTTATACAAAGTATAAAGAATGGGCAGACGAAGTAGGCATTAAGCCAGTTGCTCAGGTTCGCTTCTTTAAGGAGCTTTCTCAGGGCAAAGAATGGATTAAGAAGTATAGAACTAACTCGGCATTGTTCTATACGGGTATTAGGCTTCGAGGCGAGAACGAGGAATTTGTTTCAAGGAAAGAAGTTGTTTCTAAAAAGGATGACGAATCAGAGGTTCCATTTTGACAGTTTTGATTGTATTTGATTTAAATGCATACACTTGATACACTTATTATATGATGACACCTGAATGGATAGAAAAATCTATCCAAGAGCATGGATATACAGCAACTTGTGGAAAATATAGTGAGTATGCTTTGTCTGGATGTTACAGAATTTGTACACCGGAAACATTTGGAAGATTATGCAGAAAAGTAAGACAGAAACTTGAAGGAACAAGACAGCCTAAAACGCCTTATGATGTGGAGACGCCTCTTCAAGCAACCGACTTTCACAAAGTTGATCTTGGCAAGTATGACATAACAAGAGTCCGAGTTAATACTTGGGGATCTGACAACAATCAGAACAAGCAGGTTCGCCTTGACCTTAAGCACAAGGGAAATGTGATTGATATGGTTGAATTGATTGAAGATTTTAAGAAAGAAGTTTTGGATCATTTTCCTCAAATGCCAGTGACCCCAGAAAAAAGAAATGGCGGCAGTCTTCTTGAGCTTGCAATACCAGATTTGCATTTTGGTCTACTGGCTTGGGATAAGGAAACGGGACACAATTACAACATCAAGCTTGCAAGACAGGCATACATACAAGCTGTGGACACTATGCTTGAATGGGCAAGTTTTTGCAGTCAAATTGACAGGATTCTTTTGGTTTTAGGAAACGATTTTTTTAACAGTGATACTCCCGAGAACACCACGGCCAAAGGAACCCATCAGGACGAGGACGCAAGATTTCAAAAAAGTTTTACCGAAGGATGGAAAGCCGCAAGGGATGCCATAGATCTCTGTCTAACCGTTGCCCCTGTTGATGTAGTGATAGTTCGTGGCAACCATGATACTCAGAGAGCTTATTTTCTTGGAGAGGTTATAGGGGCTTGGTACGAGGGTAACAACAACGTCAGCGTAGACAATGATCCGAATGATTATAAAGCTTATGTATTTGGTAAAAACTTTATAGGATTAACTCACGGTCATTTGTGTAAGCATGAAAAGTTGCCGGGAATTTTTGCAACGGATTTTCCAAAACAATGGGGACAAACAATACATCGTGTGGCTCATGTTGGGCATCGCCACGTTAACTCTGTTCAGGAGTATCCCGGATTGACTGTTGAAATCATTCCTTCATTAGGCGCACCAAGTGCATGGACTGCTTCTATGGGATACAGAAGCGCAAGACAAGCACACGCATATCTATGGGATACGTTGAGAGGAAATCAGCACATATTCAAGTACAGGCCAGAAATTCTTCAGTGAAAAAAGAATCCAATCAGATAACCAACAAGAAGTCCGCCAGTGGTAAATGCAATTTCATTTGTTAGCGTCTGAATCTCTAATTCCCTTAAGGAGTCCGAGGTCATCATCAATTGCACTTGAAGCTCTTGTAAGGCTTTCTGTTTGGTCTTCGAGTCCAGTATTCTGTTGTTTGATTCCGTCTGCAATTGAATCGACAGATCGCTTATCTGCAACTGAAGTTTTTCGTTCAATTGCTTCAGTTGCGTGTTCAAGGATGTTGATGTGTTCAACTCCTGCTTTGCCGTCAGCAAGTCTGCTTGCAACCTGTTGAGCGTTGACCCCGGAACTTGGTATACTTTTTCTGGCAAGAAATCCTGCACAGATGACACCAAAGATTGCGCCAAAGCTTGGGTTGAAGATAAACAACCCGACAACGATAGAAACACAAGCAAGAAATAGCGCAACCTTCCACCCCATTATGATTTTGTAAAAGCTTGAACGCCAAGTATGCCTGTTCCAGCCCCTATGAGAACACTTACCATTGCCACTTCAGCAGGTTGTAGAAACGCAAGAACAATACCGCTGGCAATCAATGCCAGTGCTGATACACGTTTGCTTGAGATATCTCCACCGGGGCCTGAAAGTAAACTCATTTATCGTCGTCTCGGTTGCTTGGCTTGGAATGGTTAACTGATCCACGGGGACGACCACCCTTAGTTCCATTCTTGCGGGCGGCGGCAGTTTTTGCGGGAGACTTGGCAGACCCCAAGACCTTACCGGCTTGTGATAGAGTAGACATTACTTGTTCTCCTTTTTGGCTTCACGGGCTTGTGAGTAAGCTATGGCGGCGGCTTGCTTAGGATCTTTGCCAGCCTTGATCTCGGTAGCTATGTTGCTTGAGATAGCCTGATTGCTTGATCCCTTGATCAAGTGGTCGTTGGTCATTTTGCGATCCATTTTCATGAAAATATCCTTTTACTGATCAGCGTTCCATACTTAACGGTATTTGATGGGCCAAGAGGATCGAACATTACTTTGCCCTTGCCGTCACCTGCAACAAAATGTGTGTGTTTGGCATTTTTCATGCCAGCAGGGGTGTCTGCTTTTCGTTCAAACACAAGGATCTCAATCTCCTTTGCTTTTGTAACATAAGAAGCTTCAGTCTTTGAAACCCAATTGTACTTTCCAACTCCAGCTAAATGAAACAACGCTATAGGAGAATTGACGGTACATCCATCAGTGAGGTTTCCTGTGGCATCGTAAGTTTCTTTTGCAATAATTCCAGAAGAAGTAGCTGAAACATAAATCTTCATTATGTCGTCAATTAACATGGCCTCTCCAAAAATCATCTCGCAGTGTGCAAGAATTGAAAAGAAATAACAACCAAACTTTCTGATAGCTTCTGGAAAAGCTGGATCATTCTGTCTTAACATCATATGTCCTTTATCATTCTATTCAGTCTATCAATTTTTGAAGGGGCCATCAACCTAACGCCCTGTACTTCTTCTTTAAATTTTCCCCATTTGGAACGTGCGATTTCAATAAAGTCATGAAGGCATGATCTCATCAGTAAAGATAGTTTGTCACCAATATCTTCCCAAGATGGAACTTCTATCTCAGACTTTATATTGTGGAACTTACTCCTGTGCAATAATCGTTCAAACCGTTTTTTTACAAAAGCAATTTTTTCTTCAAGATATTGTCTATCGACAATTCCAACATCATCAATTTTACTAAGAATATGGTTGTCGTCTGCCGCTTGAACCAGTGGATCTGCAAAGTGTCGCCACAAAACCTCTATCAACAGATAATCAGTGTCAGAAGAAAAAGTGTCTATAAAGTCTTCATACTTGTCTTCTATAGCCCGTTTTTGCGTAGCACGAATCTCTTGATCAGTCTGGCTCTTTCGATGCCAAAGTGAATCTATTATTGCATCAATGTCTTCTTCTTTTTCACCTAAATTTTTACCGGCATTTTCACCAACATCTTCTGAATCAATTTCAAAAGTTTTCTTTTTAAGATCAATTTTCAAATTGCCAATCTCTTTTTTTGAAAGCAGTCTGTAAACAAGCAACACAGATACTAGTATTGTAATCCACATAAAAATAGATGCAACATCAAAATTGGCATTAGACTCAATGCCTCTTGGTGGTGGCAAATTTTGATTGATAGTTGGCACTGTTTCCATGAGTTGCATTGTAAACAAAGTAGCAGTTATTTGCAAACGTCAATTGTAAATTTATCTTTTACAATTGATTTAATATTATTCTTTGACCACTGCTTCTAATTCAGCTTGTGCCATCAACTGTTTGATTCTCCAACGAACTACACGGGTTACCTGAAGCTTTTCAACAAAAGCTTTGAACCACTTTAACTCGCCTTTGGCATCATCAACGGTAATTTTGCCAGTCTCCCTAAGCTCCATTGCCCAAGCTATGGCGGTATCATCAAGCAGGTCATCAGCAACATCACAAAGCATCTGACAGACAAAATCGGATAATGTCATGTTTAGCCGAGACTGTTTACCATCTTCACCATACACTGGGTGCATGGCACCTGTTTTATCAGTATGAAACTCTGGTTTTCCGGGAAACGGCTTGCCATCTAAATCAACAATTTCTTTATTCAAATCAAGTGTTTTCAAAGGATACTCCTAAAACAATAGTAATTAACCAGCTAATACTTTAATAATAAAGTTCATACCAATTCTTTTGCCCCTAGTAAGATCGCCTACTCTTGGGCCACCATTACTTATAATTACAGGATTTCCTGCTCCGTAATTTGCGGAGATTATCGTACCGGATCCGTTTTGAGAAACTTGATAATCTTGTCCAGTACCACCACCATAAGCTCGATTTGTAGGATGACCGTGACCTTGAAACTGGTCATCTTTAAATTGTCCAATTGAAAATGCATCATGAGCAGTAATGGCTGGGTGTGTAGTTGTATTATATCCTGTTTGAGGACTATATGTTCCTAACATAACCGGAACCGCTTCTCTCATGTCAGGTAAATTAAAAGTTGTGCTACCATCACCAGATCCATAAGTTGTTAAAATTAAACCATATAAACTAGAATATGTTGTTCTTGATATAGGGCTTCCATCACAAATCATCCAACTTGAATTTGGAGCTACTATGGCAGAAAACATTATCAACGATCCAATTGGAAGATTTGAATTATCAGCATATGCAGTAGTAGCAAGTTTTGTAGAGTTATCTGCCCTTGATTGAGTTATTGCAGTAGTACCAGTTGGCAAACTGGGGGTTCCTGTAAAAGCAGGTGATGCTAAGTTGGATTTAAGAGCAAGGCCAGTATCAGTGTAAGCAGTTGTTGCTAATTTGGTCGAATTGTCGTTTGCGGATTGAGTTGTAGCAGTAGTACCAGTTGGCAAACTGGGGGTTCCTGTAAAAGTAGGTGATGCTAAGTTGGATTTAAGAGCAAGGCCAGTATCAGTGTAAGCAGTTGTTGCCAATTTGGTCGAATTGTCGTTTGCGGATTGAGTTATTGCAGTAGTACCAGTTGGCAAACTGGGTGTTCCTGTAAAAGTAGGTGATGCTAAGTTGGATTTAAGAGCAAGGCCAGTATCAGTGTAAGCAGTTGTTGCCAATTTGGTCGAATTGTCGTTTGCCGATTGAGTTGTAGCAGTAGTACCAGTTGGCAAACTGGGGGTTCCTGTAAATGCTTGCGAGTTAATGTTGGCTTTCAAAGCCAACTGAGCAACGATCAAATCTCGCAATTGAATTGTAGTTCCATTAGGAGAAATAGAATACTGAGTTAAAAGAGACAATAGCTCACTTTGAAGCATATTGACCTGAGAAATAAACTGGTTGTCATTGCTGGTCATTCCGTTAAGGAAATAATTTTCATGTTGAGCAGGAAAGACTGCTCCGGGAAGATATCCGTTAGCATAAGTAGTTGTATCTGGAGTTACTTTTGTAGCCGATGCGCCAAAAGTGTTTACAGTAGTGTAAGTTGGAAGGGCGTTAGCCATCTACATCTCCTTGATTACGGATAAGATACTACCATGTGAGGTGCAGTTGTTACAAGATCGTAGGCCCTTTGTATGACTCCACGATATCCAGTACCAAAATCTACCGTGTAATGAATTTCAAGATCTTTATCAGAATTAAAATTTATAGTGAAAGAGTTTGTGTATGTTGAAGCAAGAGATAAGGCGTTCTTTAAATTGAACCCGCCCCATTTGCATTTGGCTACAAACAACAGCATTGGCCTATAAGCATCCGCAGGTATATAAACATTTGTGGCGTTTATTGCATCTGCAAAAATACCACCATATCCCGGTGCTGAAGAATCTGAAAATCCAATAGCAGTATTGGTTGTTATAGGATAAGTACCACTGTTTGATCCAAATTGAAACAAATTTGTATTAAAAGCAGATAGAGAGGTTGTAGGCCAAGGCACTCCAATCACTAAACCTATGTCGTAAAGCAATTGAAAATCATTAGTATAAATATTGGCAGTTTGTAAAAACGTGTATGCTGGAGCATTTTTGTTAGATTCATTAATAACAGACTGAGCATATGCTATTGCATATGGCCCAGTGAGTTGACTTGGTAGAATGTCTTTTGTTGTCATTCTATCCCCTTAAACCAAGTTAATAACGATATAGACTGTGCTTGCTGTATATACTGGAACCATGTTGTAATCTACAAGCACACTATTTGACCAAGTTGATCCATCCAAAGAAATTTGATACGACACCATTGTGGCACCAGTATATGTTGAAAACAAGTTGGCAATAGTTTGCGTTGTTACGTTTTGACCAATAGTAGCGTAAGGATTCAAACCAGCAATTGTTGTTCTAATATAGTTATCATATCCTGCTTCAAGATACCCTGTTGCAAGTACGTTTACTTGCACATAAATAAGTCTTGTAGTTGCAACATCATAACTGACAGATATTGCTTGTCCGCTTGGAGATGTCCAGTTCTGAGACAATGCACCTTGCGTAGGAGAAGACATCCAATCAAGATAGGTCGAAGCAATTAAAGTCGAAGTTCCGCTAAGAACAATTTGAGCAGTTCTGGGTGGAAGTGCTTTTTGACACGTACCAGATCCAGTTATTGCCGCAGTAGCATTTGATACAAAATAAGATCCAATAGCAGGACTGACAACGCCATAAAGACTTGTCCAGTTTGTTGTTCCGACAACATTTATTACATAAGCAAACCCTGAAGTAACGGTAGAACCATTTGCAAGGCTCAATATTCCGTTTAACTTGTATGGTACACTGGTGGTAGTGGCGACATTGAAAAATACGTTTGCTTGAGTTATACCAGCAAGATTTTTTAAATACGTATTAGCACCAGTAAGAGCATTAATATTTGCCCCGCCAAAAAGTAATCTTGTTCTTGTTTGAGCCACTGTTTCTATGTTTCTTCCGACTACTGCGGCGGTAGGATTTGTGACAGAAGAAACACCAGTTATTGTGGGATTGAATGCTGTTAACGTATTGGCAGATACAGTAACTGGCCCGTTGGTAGTACAAATTGCGGCCACAGAACCAGAAGCATTTGCTCCTAATGTTAATACTTGTGTAGTTGAAAATATGTAAGTTCCAGAATAAACTGTACTACCCAATGGTACTGTGCAACCTGCGCTTGAAGCAGTAACTGTCAAAGTAACACTTGAAGGAGATGCGGCAATAACTGATGTCCCTGCAATTGGCAAAAGGTTAAGAACCTGATCATCATCGCATAAAGCAATGTTTAATGAGTTTGCCGCTTGGTTTAAAAGAAGGTCTTGTTGGGCATCAACACTTCCCTGTACAAGAAGTGCCCACCACAAAGCATTTGATTGAGTAGCGGTCAAGGTTGGCAATGCCAAAGCAGTAAGCTGAGAATTCATGTCCGAAAGCATATTCTGAGCGTGTTGGCTTGCAGTTTGAGGGGTATAAACTACGCCATTGATTGTAAAACTCAATTCTGTTGCCCCTTAACAATGGTCACTTTCAATTGTCCATTAACTATAGTGTATTGCTGACGATAATTCAACCCATTGTTTGAAATTGCGTTAGTGATCTGTGAATCAATAGTTCCAAATGTTGTGTTTCCGGTCATAGCACCAAGCCAATCAACTCCTATCCCTGTCAATTGTGGTACTCCATTAAGAATAGCAAATGCTGAAATTGCGGCCTGTTGTTCCTGTTCTCTTGTGTTATAAATAATAGGCACAACACCGTTTGTGACATTGAAGTCCCATTTAGGAAAACCGTCAGAAGATCCGACAGTGGTTGTATTTATTAAAAGTGCATCCATTTAAGCCTCCAAAATTCCCGCAAGATCTGTCTTGGCTGTAGATAGAGAAGTTCCAGCAGATACAAGAGAAGCATTCATTGTAGTTAGAAGTAAATTAAGTGCAGTAGCAAGTGTTGGAGCAGAAGCCCCTGCGGCAGTTAATGAAGCAGTGCTTGTTGCACTCGAAAATGTAATTACAGCATTATTGACAGAAATGACAGCCGCTTCAAAGTTATCCAATGCAGTAAACAAAGATTTTGTAGCATTCTTGACTTGCAACTTGCCATCCTTAACCCTCATGTACATTGTTGAACTTGATTTTAGACTGCTAAAAGGAATGGCTTTAAATGTTTCTTTGGAATACATTGTGTTCATTGTTGGATTGGTTGGGGCACTAGATACACTGCTAACTGATTCAATTAGAGTTCTTGTCCCCACAAGAAGCATTCCATCACCAACCGCAACAGGTATCTCAAAGCTTAGTCCAGCGGTAGCAGGATAAAGTACTTCTATGCCATATACATTATTTGGTTGATTAAGTCCATTCTTTATAAATGCCGTTGCCGCAAGAGTAAGATCTACTGTTGTAACAATACCACCTGTTTGATAAACAGCAGTAACTCGCCCATAATCGCTAAAGTATTTAGATTCAATATTTGATTGCACTACATCTTGAAGTGATACAGTTGTTGATTGATCAGCGTTCATAAACTTCCTCTTGGCGGACTTGAAGCTCCACCAGCCACATAAACCAATGCTTCAACCCTCATGCTATTTGTTCCGCCTACAGTAGAAAAATCAAAGTCTATAGTATTTACTACATATATAGCTTCTGTAACTCCAGTTGTAAACGATCCGCCAAAATTCATTTTGGCATACACTGGATCTATCTTGATAAGATCCCCCGGTCTAATATCTGGTCTCCAAGGTGCTACAAAAGAAATAGAAGATGGCCCGTTTCTCTTTGGTGGAGAAGAAATATAAGTAATGCTTTTAGCTTGAAGTGCTATAGTTTGAATTCCAGTATACTGCCAAAAGAAGTAAATATTCTTTCCTTCAATTCTGTAAACAAAATTTTTATTAAATCCTCTGCAAGTTTGAAGAATTATGTCTTTTAATTTACCGCTTGGCTGAAAAGGAACATTTGATTGCCAGTTAATATTGTCAAATCCCGGCCCAAAATTTGCAGTTAAACTTAATTTGGTAGATATGTCTGTAAGGATTTGTATTATAGAAGTTCCGCTTGTTGCTTTATAATCTCCAACATTAGCAGTCCAGTTATCGTAATCTCCCAAAATCATCACAAAGTTTGTAACTCCATCAGGAGAAGGAGTTTCTTGATATGCCCACCCAACACCCATTCCTTGAATTGATGCCGATCCACCGGAAGTGTTTAATGCACCACTAATAGTTGTAGACGCAAGTGAGTTGTTTCTATATCCAGCCGTTATGTCTATTGATACGTAATCACCAAGAGGTACAGGAGAATAAAAATTAACTATTCGGACATTGATGTTGGACAATACTGGAGACATAAGAATCTGACCGCTTATTTGAACTTCTGGCTTGCGTCCAGTTGTTGGAGTTAAAATTGAAACAGACTTTCCATTGATGTCAGTAAGTACTATATCTACAAACCTATCATAGAGCAGATTCTCGCTCATTACGTCCATCCATACATATACATTGATACTCTAGACCAATCATTCAATCCTATCCATTGTAGAGTGGTGTTAAAGCTTATAGCTACATCTGAGTACTCGCTCCAGTTCATGGCATTTGGATTTACACCAAAAGTTCTCTTGGTTGCATTTGGCATAATACAGTAACACCGCCATTCGCCATAGGGAGACGAAGTTGCAGAAGAAAATGCTTGCCACATAAAAACAAATTGATAAGAGTTTCCGCTAATCTTTGATGTGAAAGAAAAATTGTAAGTATTAGTATCAATATTTGGCATTGAAATTTGAATTACAGATTTGGGTGTCCTCATGATCCAAATACCTGTGCAAGTATTGTTGATGGGTTTGAAATGATGTTATTAAATGTATTAGCAAGGTTGAGAGGGTTGGTTGCAGGATTTGTTGGATCATTTGGAACGGCTGTTGTAGCAACCCCATTGGTGTTTAAAGTCAATATATTTACCTCCTGAAGCGATATGCTTATTGGAACCTTGTTCTGAGTAAGAGGATCTTTTTCAAAATCAAGTGATACTATTGCCACATTTGGATATTTTTTTCCTTCAGCGTCTTGAAAAAGGAAAGTACTTCTACTATAGAAAGTTTGCCAGAGAGTTTCCACTTGTAAAGTAATTGTAGTATCAAATCCAGTAAGATTTACTGCTGAAAAAGCCGCTGAAGAAAGATCGCTTGTTGTTACAAATCCTTCAATCTGCCATTTTCTTGGCCCCGGAGCCACGTTGTCAGTAATGTACTGCTTATTACTTGTACCATCAGCATTAACTGCAATCAGTACTTGAGTTGATACTTCAGCATCGGCAGAAAGCTTGTATCTGAAATTTTCAAGGCGAACATTAATAGTACTAGACAAGTACAATACAGGGACTGCTTGATACTGACGATAAGCAGATAAGCCGGTAAGAAGTGCAGACCCAAGTCCGCCAGTAAAAACAGATACTGGTGATATCATTTGTTCATACCCCTATCTAAATAATTACTTCTTCCAACGACAATCTGTTGTGTATTATAAACTTTCTTTCCATCAATAAATACATTTGCTATCATATCAATAACATTTTTCTCTGGTCTGTAAAGACTATTATATTCTGACATGGCGGGATAACTAGAATTCAACCCATATGCAGGTTGAGTCCAATTCAAAAGTGGCTTATCTAAATGAAAATCAGAAAAAGTTGTGCCCTTATACAATCCTTCTTTTTTTAAAGCATCAGTTCCACCAAACGCCCATATTCCAAAAGCTCTAATAGCTTCACCGTTTTCTGCAAAGAACTTGTTAAATCCGTCTAAAAATGGAAGCATATCTTTTGCAAAATAATCGGTAAGCAAGTTCCATGCGTTTGTAACATTTAATATTGCAATCTTAGATTTTATAGACGCTTCATTTGCATATCCCATTTCAGTATCCGTTTCTGTGACGGTCTGCCCGCCACCAGCATAAGCTCTATTTGCCCTATATGCTATAATATCTGAAATTCCAAGATTGCTTGCTATTGTTTGTGCGTTTATACGAGTAGTGTAATCTACACTTGAAAACATCTTTTGAAGTGCTTTCATTACTGTATCATATCTTGCTTCAGGAGACATTTCTTTTAATCTTTGATAACCAAGATTGGTATCTGTTTTTGCTCCTAAAATACCCGAAATTTGAGTAACCAATTGTTGATTGAAATTGCCCATCTCAGGGCCAGCAACCATTTCATTAAGTTTTGTAATTGCACCAAAAATATCTGGATTTCCACCAGCAACAAAAGCCTCAGCCTGTTGTTTCTTTAGCCACAAAGGATCTACTAAAACTTTTGCGGCTGTTTGAGTAAGGCTTTGATTTTTACTCCAAGTTTCGCCAATTGCTTGAGACAGTTTTACAAATGCCGCAGTAGCCGCTAAAGCCGCACCAAGCATCCATTTTGTTGATGTAGTTTCCCTTTCTAGGTTCTTTTTTTTAAGTTCGTATAATTCTTTATCTGGATTTAGGTATACTCCCCTGTCGGAAAAATTAAAATTTGCTCCCCCACCCCGGCGTGGCTGTCTTACATTAACAAGCTGATTGCCATCATCGCCATTACCCCTATCCGCATATCTCCAAGGCGCATCAAGTTGAAGAGGCGTTGGCCTTCTTCCTCTGCGAACCATTGTTGATAATTCGTTTTCCATGCTATCAGAAGTTTCTTTCCAAAACTTTGAACTCCACATCCTGCTGGTTCGAGCCATTGCCTTAGATGGATCTGATCCATCTACGTCTCGCATAGTAAATCCAGCCTCTACGCCGGGAGTTGATGAACTTTTGGATGTTCTTTTACTGCCAGTAATATTTTCTTTTATGTTGATTGTTACATTTTTGGGAAACTTACCAAGGGCGGCGTCAATCTTTTTACCTACTTTTTCAGCAGTTGCTCCAACACTTTCAAGTGAATCTTTAAGACTTTTTAGACGAGATTCTGCTGTAGCAAAGGAAGGGGCGTCTACCTTGAGTTTAAGTGTTGCGAAAAAACCGCCAACGGAGCCACCACTGTCAGACATCACTTACCCCCGTTGGCATAATACTCTATTTTATACCTTGCGCCAAGACTGTTTAATCCATCAAAGAAGTCTTCCAAATCAATTGGATCTCTGGAATATTCCTTCAAAAATGAGTAGTAATTGTAAGTCCATTGAGACCCTACTTTACGATCAACTACTCGATTGTATTTTTCGTTCCCTGTTTCGCCATCGTCAAGGGACTTCTTTTTTGAGATGGCATCGAGTTTTTTAAAACATAAGCCCCAGCAAGCTCAAACAACAAACGAAGACAAAGAGGGTTTTTAACTATTTCAGGAAACAAGTCCCAAGGAGCATCAATGTCCGTAAAAGTAAATCCCGTCCCGACTTGTTCTCCATCTATTTTTAAGCGGACTGTTTTACCTAAGATACAATATCTGGCGTTTTTTTCTTGAGCATCTGGATCATTAAAATTGTTAATGAACCTAATGACGTCAAGAACTGGAGGCATCCTAAACTCAGGATCAACATCAAAAGAAAAAACTGGAAGAGAGAAATCGTCTGATGAAAGCTCTTCTGACACATTGTCAGAATACTCTCTTGTATATTCGGCCATCGGAAACTCCTTATGTTCTCAAGAAATCGCTGTAATCAAATGAAATTTCATAAATTTGAACATCACTTCCAGATAACTTCAAGGGATCACATCTTTTTAGACCACAGTTCAAAAAGGTTACAATTTCTGTAGCTCCGTTTATATCATAATACAGAGCTATGGTCGATCCAGTTGACTGTCCTGTCTGTTGCAAGTATCCTGCAAAAAGAACTAAATCCCCACTTGCTTGAACTCCCGGAATTAAACTATTAGATATAGTTTGAACCGATGGAACATTTTGTAAAGACTGTGATCCACTAAGCGGTGTATTATATAGATCCTTACTAACTCTTGCTACACGAAATGAAAGAGTTCCGTTTCTTGCAGAGTTGGTAAGCATTGTTGTTGCGCCATTGGTCAACAGAATTCGTCTTGCGTTGTCGTTTATTTGATTTGCTTCAAAAAAAACACCATCCCCCTGAAGCCCACGTACTGACATTCCAGTTGGGAACAGGGGGTTGATGATATAGATGCCTACTGAACCTGCTGAAGTAATCGTGTTAGCCACGAATCATCTCTTAAGCCCCAGAGGCAACTGCGCCCGTAGTAAAGCTACCATATTTGAAAGTAACAGAATATTCTGGTATATCATTACCGGCAAGTTTCATTGGAGGAACTTTACCAAGTGTGCAAGCAACAAAAGTCCAAGTTTCAACTTGCTTGTTTATATTGTAAGTTATTACTATGGTGGCCCCACTGGAGTCAGGTACGAGTTGCATTGCAAGAGCATATTTAATCAAATCGGTTGAGACAGTTGTTCCAACACGAACCACGTTCAAGGTAATTTCGCCGTACTGAGCGTTGTTGGTGATCGCCGCAGTGTCTGCTTGCCCAGCCCCTGAACCTAGTAAAGCAATCCTCTTTGAGTTCTCCATTTCTGGCATGGAATCAAAAAATGAAGAATCAAGTTTAATGCCAGCAATCGTCATTGAAGCTCCTGAATTAACAAGAGGGTGAACGATAGTTGCATTAAAACTACCTATTGATTGTACAGTGTTAGCCATCTATAGCTCCTTAAGCGTTGATGTACAAGGTCGAGTTGACTACAACTGTACCGACACGGTTGTTGTAGTTGGCTTGCCATGCATTTGGAATCGTAATGTTAGTTCCCGCCGTAACAGGAAGATTGCCAAAAGCAGGAGCAGTCAATTTGAAGTTTGACAATCGAGGAGAGGCCATCTGAGTTTGGAATGGCAACACAACACTCTGCATAATTGCCAAAATTCCCTGATATGTCTGATTGGTCTTGAAGGTAGGTGCGCCGGGAGTCGTAATGTACGATGCAGTGCGAACCTGCGACACGTAGTTGCAGTAAGCAATTAGCCATTGTGCGCCGACCACGTTTCCACGAATGGTGTAGAGTCCAACAAGAGCCACACCACCAGACCCATCGCCAACGTAGTTCCAGTAAGCAACATTTGTGTTTGCAAAGTTGCTCTGCTGAGTAGAAGTAATAACTGCTCCAGAAGCTCCTGAAGGAATTTCTCCAAGAGTTTCAATGTAGTCGTCAGGGTTTCCTACAGCCACGCCAGTAGCGTTGATTGTAGCCAAGGTAAGGGCAAGCTGAGTAAGCGCATGGCTCTTGGTGTTTTCAGCAGAATAAACCATCTTGGCATCGCCACCATCAGTTGTTTTGATGACGTAAGACAGTGAGGTTGTCGAGGAAGCAACAAGCTCCTGAGCATTGTTGGTTCCGATCCAACAAGCTGAAAGGGCTTGCTCTCCGTAGCACTGAACAGCAAGTCCTCGAACCATCCAGTGATAAGCATCAGAAACAGTAGAACTTGATTCGTTAGTAGCCGCAAAGATCATCTTGAAATATCCAAGATTAGTAACAGCCGCCCATGCTGTATTAAGAGCGGTACGAGCAGTAGCAACCGAAGAAGCAGAAGGGCCACCAGAGTACACTGCGGCAATGATGGTGGTAACCTGATTTAGCGTAAAGAAAGCAGTAAGCCAAGTAAGCAATACTCCAGTAGCATTTGCGGCATAGTTAGCAGAAGTGAAAGAAAAAGTACCACCGACTCCGGGGTTTGTTGCCGAAGAATTGGCGGCCCATTCAGTGGTATCAATAAACAAGAGAGGGGTAACAAAGTTCTGACCAACTACCGTAGTGACTACCGATGTGGTTGTGAAACTAAGTTGAGTCTGGGCAATACTTCCAGTAAAATCATTAACAGCCATTATTCTTTTCCTCCTAAGAGTTCACAACTAGTACGCCATTGGTCAAGGGTAAGGTCACAGAAGTCACCTTGGTCTGCCCAGTCGTCACGAAGTTATCCCATTGTATACTGAATGTTCCATTGTAAGCAAGTACATTGTTCATGCCGTCTTGCATGAAGTGAGAAACGATAATATCGACACGATCTGCCATCAATTGCATACCGTTGTCATTCAAAAGTTTGAGGAGATCAGGTCTATTGAGCCAATGCATGGCAGACAACGAGGCTGTTTCTGCTTCAGATCCAACAAGCTGAAAATCAACATAACTAATGGTAGGCACCGTTGATGCGGATACTGGAGCAAGTTCAGTAGATGAATCTGCAAGTTCAAAATAAGGTATGGTTCTTGCCCTAGACTTCTTTACCAAATAAGCACACCAAGTGTTAGTCTTGCTACCATCTTTTTCAGCCGCTTGGGGGTTATACCAGTTGCCCTGCTTTGGAACGACATAAGCAGGGTCAACCGAGAATGCCGTTGAAAGAAATGTCTGCAAGAAGGATTGAGTAAGTAGTAATGCCATTACATCTTGCTCCCGCCACTGCTAAACACAGGGTCTACTTGATTGGTTCCGTTAGATCCTACAACCTTGTTGATAAGATACTGGGTGTATCCATTCTGAGTAGTCCAGTTGTTGTCATGAAGGATTCTATAGGTAACGCCTTGCCATTGAATAAAGTCCCCGTCATCCATTTCCTCAGAACACCACAGAAAGTAATGGCTATAACTAATTGTCATATTATTAGAGTTTGCTATACCACTTTTGTCGTTGTGAAAAATGCCATACAATAGTACTGGATTAGTAGTTAGAGTCCACCCATCATTGAATTGAGCCGAAGCTTTCCACCATTTAAACTCCTGATGCTGTTCAGGAAACGATGGAAGTTCGCTACCGTAGATTCCCGTGATCACGATCTTACCGTCTTGTAAATCATAGATTTTATCATTTCTTCAGTATCAACAAGTGGAACCTTGCCAAACTCGCCTTCGCCCTTTTCTTGCCAAACTTCAGCGGAGTTTGGTTTCTCAGCAGAATATGGATCACTAAAAACATACTGAAGAATGCCTACGCCAATAGATGCTCCAAGCTCGTTTTCTTCAATATCTGTAGAAGGTCTTGATACAATTGCTGTGTAGTATTCTTTCATCCATTTATTTACGTTATCTTTGTCATAAAAGAATCCGTCAGTAAGAAAGGGCCTTGGAGGAACATTGATAGGAAAGTCTCGGCCTTCAAACATCATGTTGCCTCTTGGAGACATATATGGTTCGCTAATTGCAAAACCATGATACAAGCTGTTAGCTTTTTCGGCTTGTTTTCCTGCTTCAAATCCAACCATTACGGTTTTCTGATTTGACATTATCTTCTTGAGTTTGTCGTAGTCTATGTTGTCTTGAACCTTAAGTTCTGTCATATCAACCGCCAAACAGTGTCGCACGTTCCGGACAAGATTCGATCATCATAATCGCTTGTTGTCCGTAAGTATTGGTTGAAAGCTGAACCAATGCGTCCTGCACGTTTATCTGTGTATAGGTTATTGAAGTTCCAGACTCGCCGCCAATGCTCTTGGCATTCATCGGCATACCGCCTGATGATTGAATACCAACAAGTGCCAGCGGATTGACTGCGGACAGATACCAAGCAACCAAAAGGTTTTCTAGTCGCAATCTAAGATTGGTTCGTCTTGGCACAGATGTTGCCGCCCACAAAGTAAGACAGCCGTAGAAGACGTTCTCAACGTAATCTACGGCATCAACGATCTGAGCGTCAGTGATAGATGGGAAGTTGCTCTTGTAGGTAAACGTAGACGCTGTTACTTGAGCCACTTCTTTCTCCTAGACTATTTTGAGGTCTTTTCGCCGTAGCCTTCCAGCTTCTTCTTCAGTTCAGCAATCTCTGCGTCCTTGGAGTCGGCAATCTTCTGGACTTCAGCAGTCTTGGCCTGAGCATCAGCAATATCGTTTCTTGCGTTTGCAACCTGAGCCGCTACAGTGAGGTAATTGGTTGGAATAGCATCAAGCTTCCTTACCGTACCCTTATCAACAAACTCTTTGAAAAGCTTGTACTTATCGATCAGATAATCGTAGTCTTCCTGATCAATCTCAATTACGTTCTGTCGGATTCCATCGTTACCAACGGAGTGCTTGGAAGGAAAAGAAATACTTCTATCCTCAATTCCAAACTCGTTCAGAATAGGCCACTGACGATCATAATCGTCAACAGACTGAAGAATAACTTTCCCAGTATCTTTTTTAGCCATTTGTTCCCTCTGCGTAGAGTATAGAGAAAGACCCCGGAAGAATCAACCTTCCGGGGTCTTTAAGATTAAACTCCGAAACCAGTGTAGATCTTGATCGCAGGAGAGTAGGGGGCGAAAACGCCACCAATGCGCCGAAGGTACTTGTACTGGGTCTGGTAAGCACCGGGGATCACGGGGTATACGAAGTCCTTGAGGGGCATACCGAAGAGAACTAAGGGCTGGGGCTCTTCATCAACTCCGCCAGTGATCTCAGGAGCGACAATCGCCATGTAGTCAGTGGCGTTGCTATTCCAAACGGTCGAGGGCTGGAACAGGGGCTCCGGGTAGAACTCGATGGAAGGAGTGTAGCCGTCAAGACCGGCACCAGCGGCGTAGTTGTCCACAAACACTTTGAGAACGCTGTTAGGGTTGTACGCTTGACTGTAGGGAGTAGTGGCAAGGATGTTGTAGGCAAGAACCGACAAACCGATCTTCAACTGATTCAGCTTGTTCAAGCTGGCGTTGAGGAAGGTATTGACCACAGCGGCAAGAGCCACGTACATATCGGCACCCTTGGTGGTCGAAGAACCGGCGGCAATCGTACTCATGGACGAACCCGACCAAGCAGTAGTTCCGTTGATGTTCAACAGACCAGCGGTGCCGGTAGCGGTGTTTCCGTACAGAATCGCATAGCAGGTCATCATGTCCATGACCCACTGAGCGTACTTCTGCTTTTCGTTGGTCAAAGTGCCAACCCACGGAACCGAAGAACCCTGAGCGTTACGGGCGAGTTCATCGATAGTCACCTTGTAGGTGGCTTCCATGTTCACGACCTGCTGACTCATGGCGTCCGACTTAATGGTCAGATCCTGAGTGTCAACATTGCTTGGGGCACCTGCGCCCTGAATGGTGGCAAAGCCGTTATAAGCCATCGTACCCAAGTTCATCACAGTGGCCCAAGGGTTGTTGCCGGTCTGAACCGAAACAAACTTCATGGCTTGCGAGAACGAGAGAACCTGCTTGAAAGGAGAAGTGAACCATCCAGCCGAAGCGGGAGAGAGCAACTGGGCACCAATCAAGTTGGGAGCGGCGTCAGAAACGCCATTGCGCTGGGCATACAAGCGATTAAACTTGCCCGTTTCACGGTCGTACTCGTACTTGAACCCGACCGACTCAGCATCCTGAGCCGCAAGGGCTTTGACCTGCTCACTCATGCCATCGCTGACACCCTGATGAATCTGGTCAACGTATACGGGCTTGGCATCCATGATACCGCCGTCAAGAGCGTAGTGACCTTCGCTGGCGGGGCCAATCGAAAATACCACACCGTCGAGGACGGACTGGGCTTTGCTGTTTCCTTTGGTAAAGGCTTGAACTTTGTCAACCATACCGGAAACTTTGTTAGAAGCGTCGAAACTAAGCATTCTTTCTTTCTCCTTTGTTTCCGATTATTGAAGCATGAAGTGGACGAGGACAGAGGTTCCGGTTCCGGTAAGACCGCCGGGAGGATCGACAGAAACTACAACAGCGGCAGTCTGAGCAAGTTTGACGTAGTTGCCGGTAGTAGTGGTTGCCTGAGCGGTAAACGAAATCTGACCAGTTGTCTTGTCATACACAACGGCGCAATTCTTGACAGGGTCAATCGGAGTCGGGGTGTTATCTTTGGGCCAAGTGTTGTAACGGACGTAACCGTTGATCAACATCGTGGCGGGCTCACCCTTAAGGTATCCACCGGACTTGAAGGGCTCGTTCTCAGCTTCTTGTTCCGAGAATACAAGGATTCCGCTGGCGATATAGGTACTCGGCACACCCTGAACAAACAGGCTGGGAGTAGCCGCAAGAGTAGAGACTAAAGTTCCGAAAGGAACGATGTCAAGTGTATTGTTGGAATCCGCAATATCAATGTAACCACCTTGGGTCATATTGATGTCTTTCGGGCCAGCGAGAACGCCATTGGCGAACACATTGCCTTTGTAGGCAACTGCGGTCTGGGGCCAAACAGCAGAGTTAGACTGTTGCATTATTTCTTCCCTCCATTAGAGATTTTTTGATCGAACTCCTCCAAGTCAATCCCTTTAGGGGATTTGGAGGGCTTGGAATCCGAAATAGTAGCTGTGAAAGGACTCGCAGGGGTCTCGATCACGGGGGCCGCATCGCTGACCTGAGTTCGATCAGACTTGAGGACACCCTCTTCTGCGGTCTTGCCATTATCAGCAAGCTCTGAGCTTTTGTGAGCGGCAACTCCATCAACTTTTTTGGTGCCAAAAGACTCCATCATCGCCGCAATTTTCATCATCTGATCTTCAAGAGCCTTAAGCCTAGACCCAATAGGGTCAGCATCGTCCTGTGCAGATCCAGCGAAGGCTTCAGTTGAATCTTCAGCTTTCTCTTCAGCCATTTCGTCAGACTTTTTTTCTTCAGACTCAGGTACTTTATCGTAACCCATGTCCGATACGACTTCTTTGGCTTCAGGATCTCCCTTCATAGCCATTTCACCGTCTTCAATCTTCTTCTCTTCAGGCATCTTGCCCTCCATTGCATCCGTAACGGACTTGGTAGACTCAGTATCCAGCCTCTCATAAAGATCACATACAACAGACCCGTATTTCATTGCGCCATCTGCTGTAAGATTCTTAATGCTCCAAAGATCATAAATCATTCTCTTCAAAGCAATTTTGTCAGAGCATTCAGGAATATCATCAACCGCTGGCATAATGCCGTCCCGTATGCCATCAAAATCAGACTCAGAAAGCGAACCGCGATTTAAAATAGCATCATTCAGGATTTCTCGAAAAGTCTTACCAGAATCATCGGCAACAAAAAGCCTTTTGATCCATCTGAAAAGACCGCTCGTAAGTTGCCTCACTTCTTCCCCCGAATCCATAATACGGACAGTTGGCCCACCTCTTCCCTCAGGAACAAGTGCCAAATGATTGACGCTTTCAATATCATCCATGACAATATTGTACCGTAAGCCTTGCGCCGTCTCGCCATCTTTCCAAGAAAATTTGGCAATATATCCGGGGCTGACTTCACGTATACCGCTATCATACGCTCTAATTACATCTCTGTCTACAAGGTTGACGCTTGAACGGATAATAATTTCATCATTGCAATTCTCAATGACTACACTATCTCCGACCCATCCGCTGATGTATTTTCTGTTGTTTTCAGGGGTAAGCATTTCTGGTGGATGCTTGTTTGTAAGCGGTTGCCTGACAAATTTTTCTGCATTAGCGGCAAGAACTGTGGCTGGCCGATAGACATGAAAAAGGTTGTCTCTTGCATATTTTTCCGGTATCGATGTGATCCCCAATCCAGATAACTCATTGCGAGTATACAGATATACGCCAGAACGGCCAATAGCCACATTTTTTAATAGCCTTTCCGCCGATTCATCCATTACCTGCATCATTCTTGTTCCGTTGGCGTTGGAATTTGTTCTGGCTCACTAGGAGATCCTGCGGTATTGTCATCGACAATCTCAATATCTTCATCCAGAACAATTGTTAAGGTGTTCATGGCAAGATAATCTGAAAGCAAATGATTGCCCTGAAGCTGGCAAGGGTTGGAATGGATGGTGCGATATTCAGACCCATTAAAAAGAACTAAGGGTTCTTCTCCGCAAAAATGACAGGTTCTTTCACTCATACTCCGTCTCCTCCGCCTTTTTTCTTTCTGGCATTTGCTTGCTTGTTGCCAGAGTTGGCATCAGCTTTAGGTTCTTCTTCCGGTATTTCTATTTTTTCAATATCTTGCTGAAGGCCCATAGGAATATCAAGTTCAGGAGCAAACTGCTTTGCAAGCTCAAGGGCGACAGCCGGTTTCATACCCATGTCAAAACCATCTTTAAGCATACCAAAAAACACGGCTCCAGATTTCATCTTTTCGTCATTAGACTGCACAATGGGCTGTTCAAGAACTAGTTTAGGAGTAGAAAGCTTGGCCTCTTTAGAGTCAGGGCCAAAGTAACTAAGAACCATAGATCTTGTAATACTTTTGTATGCAGGAGAGATTCTGTCGCCAATAGTCTTGAATACCTGAGCTTTCTTTACGGTTACTTCTTTGGTGTTATCGCTAAATCCTTTAGATTCAGTGGAGAAAATATCAGATTCAGGAAGGTCTGCCCGTGCGGCTATGTCCTGACGAAGCATCATTACTAAATTGTCAAATCCAGAATACTGCCTATCTAGAAGCTTAATCTCTCCAAAGTTATTGAAGGTTTTAGGATTCATGATCGACCAGTTACGCAAAGAGGTATTGTTCTTCTCTACAAACGCTTCCACATCATCTGGCCCATTCTGCAAGAGCATACCGTCAAGAGGTATGTGTGCATACATAAGACTTGATTGCTGACACATCATGTTAATGGCTTGGATAGCCATGTTGTATGCAAGAGCGGATACAGTATATCCAACCATGTCTGAAGTGTTCCATCCAAGCTGGCGAATAGCGGCCCAATATGGCAATTGCTGTGTCTTGATGACCGCTGTGCGGCTTGTATGCACACCAAGCCCTGCAATCGGAACGTAAAACTTGTCCGGGGTCAAATAATCACTGACAGATACATTCCAAGAAGGTATGACAACGCAGTTCCAT
>Ga0209085_1000337_pt1 | contig 35315 bp, 32 predicted proteins | sample C_131016_EF_Meta_FD_187310 | JGI IMG/M metagenome (GOLD analysis project Ga0209085, IMG submission 187310) | Freshwater microbial communities from Lake Croche, Canada to study carbon cycling - C_131016_EF_MetaG (SPAdes) (version 2) | ecosystem: Environmental > Aquatic > Freshwater > Lake...
AATCGCTAGCTGACAACACCGAACTCTTCGAAATGAGCAAGGCTGATGGCGATGACGATGGTCTCGTCACCATCGAGGCCGACACGCAGTCTTTGGTTAAAACCATCGAAGACCTCGAATTTCGCCGCATGTTCAGCCAAGAGGCGGACCCGTGCAACGCCTTCCTTGACATCCAAGCCGGCGCCGGTGGCACCGAAGCTTGCGATTGGGCCAGCATGTTGTTGCGCCAATATTTGAAATACGCCGAACGCAAAGGTTTCAAAACCACGGTCGAAGACGAATCCGCTGGTGACGTGGCTGGCATCAAAGGTGCGACCATAAAAATTGAGGGCGAATACGCCTTTGGCTTGTTGCGCACCGAAACCGGCGTGCACCGTTTGGTGCGCAAATCACCTTTTGACAGCTCGGGCGGACGCCACACCAGTTTTGCCAGTGTGTTTGTCTACCCTGAGATCGATGATTCGATTCAGATTGACATCAACCCTGCCGATGTGCGTACCGACACCTTCCGTGCCAGTGGTGCGGGCGGTCAACACATCAACAAAACCGACTCGGCTGTGCGTCTGACGCACATTCCTACGGGCATCGTCGTGCAGTGCCAAGATGGTCGTAGCCAACACAGCAATAAAGACGTAGCGTGGAAGCGCCTGCGCTCGCGCTTGTACGACTTTGAAATGCGCAAACGCCAAGAGGCGCAACAAAAGCTCGAAGACACCAAAACCGATGTCGGTTGGGGCCATCAGATTCGCAGCTATGTGTTGGACAACAGCCGCATCAAAGATTTGCGCACCAACGTAGAAATATCAAACACCCAAAAAGTTTTAGACGGCGATTTAGACGCCTTCATCGAAGCTTCTCTCAAACAAGGTGTGTAGACATTCAACTCTGCACGCCTATTGACCACTCTTAGGAAACACACCCATGTACCGTGAAGGCACTGCCCCCTTGATCCAACGTGCTGACTACACAGCGCCCGCGTTTTGGATAGACAGCGTCGATTTAACGTTCGACCTAGACCCTGCCAAAACCCGTGTGCTTAACAAAATGGTGTTGCGCCGCAATGCAGATATTCCCGCGCAAGCCTTGCGCTTGGATGGCGACGGTCTAAACCTCTCGCGCGTCTTGGTCAACGGCCAAGGCACCTCGTTCAAGATGGACGGCGACAAACTGGTGCTTGAAAACTTGCCTGAGGGCGATGCGCCGATCCACTTAGAAATCTTCACCACCTGTTTTCCGATCAAAAACACTGCATTGACCGGTTTGTATGTGAGCAATGACTCCTTCTTCACCCAATGTGAAGCAGAAGGCTTTCGACGTATCACCTACTTTCTAGACCGTCCCGATGTCATGTCAAGTTACAGCGTCACGCTGCGAGCAGACAAAAAGGCTTACCCAGTTCTTTTGAGCAACGGCAACTTGGTCGAAACTGGCGATTTAGAAGAAGGTCGCCATTTCGCCCGCTGGGTGGACCCACACAAAAAGCCTTGCTACCTCTTTGCTTTGGTTGCAGGCCAGTTGGTGTGCCGCGAGCAACGTATCAAAGCGCCATCTGGCAAAGAACATCTGTTGCAGGTCTACGTCCGCCCAGGTGATCTCGACAAAACCGAACATGCCATGAATTCGTTGATGGCCAGCGTGGCATGGGACGAGCACCGTTTTGGTTTGAGCTTAGACCTTGAGCGTTTCATGATCGTCGCGACCAGCGACTTCAATATGGGCGCGATGGAAAACAAGGGTTTGAATATTTTCAACACTAAGTTTGTATTAGCCAATTCGTCCACCGCAACCGACACCGATTACGCCAATATCGAAAGTGTTGTTGGCCACGAATATTTCCACAACTGGACAGGCAACCGCATCACTTGCCGCGACTGGTTTCAACTCTCGCTCAAAGAAGGCCTCACCGTCTTTCGCGACCAAGAGTTCAGCCAAGACATCGCTGCGCACGCCTTAAAAGACAACCCTATTGCAGCCGCCTCTGCCAAGGCCGTCAAACGCATTGAAGACGTGCGCTTGTTGCGCACCGTGCAATTTGCGGAAGACGCAGGCCCGATGGCGCATCCTGTGCGACCCGACAGCTATGTAGAAATCAATAACTTCTATACCGTCACGATTTATGAAAAAGGTGCCGAAGTAGTGCGCATGATGCAAACCCTCACTAGCAGAGAAGGCTTTGCCAAAGGTATGGCGCTCTACTTTGAACGCCATGACGGCCAAGCTGTCACATGCGATGACTTTGCACAATGCATAGCGGACGCCAATCCAACTTCTGCACTCCACCAACACTTGGCGCAATTCAAGCGTTGGTATGGCCAAGCCGGTACGCCACGCGTCAAAGCGTCTGGAAATTTCGATGCATCTAACAAGCGCTACACCCTCACACTCAGCCAAAGTTGCGAAGCGAGTGTTGGGCAAGATACGAAACAGCCTTTTGTGATTCCTGTGTCTTTCGGACTATTGGGTGCGGATGGTCACGAGATCCTGCCAACCCAATTGTTGGTGCTCACTGAGGCCTCACAAAGTTTCACGTTTGACGCACTAGATATGCATGACGACCAAGCGCCCGTGCCATCGCTATTGCGTGACTTCAGCGCACCGGTGGTGTTGGCGCTAGACGTCACCCCTGAACAACGCTTGGTGCAACTGGCGCATGACACCGACCCCTTCAACCAATGGGAAGCTGCCCAACAACTTTGTTTGCAAGCTGCGCTCAAAGCTATTGCCTCGCAAGAAACAGCCCCAGAGGTTTTAAGCCCTGAATTGCTAAACGCTTTATCGCTTGTACTCAAACACCCCACCCTAGACGCAGCGTTCAAAGAACTGGTGCTCACCCTACCTTCTGAGACTTACATATCTGAGCAACTCAGCGCCGTTGACCCACAACGTGTCCATGCAGTGCGTGAAGCCATGCGATTGCAATTGGCAACTGCCTTGCATGCCGATTGGGTGTGGGCGTTCGATGCGCACCGCGATAACGGCATTTACCAACCTGATCCATTGTCATGCGGTCGTCGCGCTTTGAGTGGAATGGCTCTCACCATGTTGTGTTTGCAGGGCGTGCATGCAAAAGACAACAGCTGGGCCCACAGAACGCTTTTGCATTTCACCAAAGCCAGCAATATGACGGATCGTTTCAATGCGCTGAGCGCATTGGTGCAATCGGGCCATGCGTTGTCTGCTGAAGCGTTGGCTATTTTTCACAAAATGTTCGCTAACGAAGCACTGGTCATTGATAAGTGGTTTGCTTTGCAAGCCGGTGCCAGCGACCGTGGTGGTCATATCTTGCCGATCGTGCGTCAGTTGTTACAGCACCCAGATTTCTCGCTGAAAAATCCTAACCGTGCGCGCAGCCTAGTGTTTAGTTATTGCAGTGCTAACCCGGGTGCGTTCCATCGCAGCGATGCAGCAGGTTATGTGTTTTGGAGTGATCGCGTTTTAGAAATGGATGCGACGAACCCACAAGTCGCCGCACGTTTGGCACGTGCGCTAGACCGTTGGAGCCATTTGGCAGAACCTTATCGCTCTGCCGCCAAAGTCGCGATCGAGCGTGTTTCTGCCAAACCCGATTTAAGCAACGACGTGCGTGAGGTTGTTTCGCGCGCACTTTCTCAATAAAACGCGAAGGACGCACGATGGCTATTTCTCTCACACGCTATTTGGTCGAAGAGCAACGCGCCAAAGGCCGCATTCCCTCTGAGCTACGTTTGTTACTGGAAGTCGTGGCACGCGCTTGTAAAAGCATCAGCCATGCGGTGAACAAAGGCGCATTGGGCAGCGAACTAGGCGATGTCATGGGAACCGCTGGCAGCGAAAACGTGCAAGGCGAAGTTCAGAAAAAACTCGACATCATTGCCAACGATGTGTTGATTGAAGCCAATGAATGGGGCGGCCACTTGGCAGCTATGGCGTCGGAAGAAATGGACAACATCCATGTGGTGCCGAACCGTTATCCGCAAGGTGAATACTTGTTGATGTTTGATCCACTCGATGGTTCCAGCAATATTGAAGTCAACGTCAGCATCGGCACCATCTTCAGCGTATTGAAAAAAGTGAGTAACAACACTGCTGTGACAGAGCAAGACTTTTTACAACCTGGCACACAACAAGTTGCTGCAGGCTATTGCGTGTATGGGCCTCAAACTACGCTGGTGCTGACAGTTGGAGACGGCGTTGCCATGTTTACCTTAGACCGCGAGCAAGGCTCGTTTGTGTTGACACAGGAAAACGTGAAGATTCCAGAAGACACCAAAGAATTCGCTATCAATATGAGCAATATGCGCCATTGGGATGCGCCTGTAAAACGCTATGTTGACGAATGTTTGGCGGGCAAAGAAGGTCCACGCGGCAAAGACTTCAATATGCGCTGGATTGCTTCTATGGTGGCCGACGTGCATCGCATCCTAACCCGTGGTGGCATCTTCATGTACCCCTGGGACAAACGCGAACCTGAGAAGCCTGGGAAGTTACGTTTGATGTACGAAGCCAATCCCATGGGCTGGTTAGTTGAGCAAGCGGGTGGTGCAGCCACCAATGGTCAACAACGTATCTTGGAAGTGCAACCTACACAACTGCATCAGCGTGTCAGTGTGATTTTGGGATCTAAGAATGAGGTGGAGCGGGTAACCCAATATCACGTCACTTCTTAATTTACACAAAAAAATCAACAAAGCCAGACGCGTCAATGCGGTCTGGCTTTTTTATTGTGTGCACTGTAAAAATTTCGCACTGTCTTTAAATGTGAGCGCGACTTGCAGACTTTTGGATTCCAAGCTAACCAAATACATCGAGCTGGAATGGATGATTGGTAACCAGAAAATTAACAATAAAAGATTAATCAAGCTCCAAAAAAACATGGATATATGAAATTTATACTGAATACGTATATACTTTATTTATATCTTGTTTGTGGAGCACCACCATGTCGAAAGAAGCTGTATTTACTATGAAACTAGAAGCCCAACTACGCGATGCATTCATGGCCGAGGCAGAGGCCAGCCATCGCCCTGCCTCTCAAATCATGCGAGAACTCATGCGCGATTTTGTACAACGCCAAAAGCAAGCAAGAGACTACGACACATTTTTAAACAGTAAGGTTACACAAGCGCGTGCGCAACTTGATGCAGGTAATTATTCGAGCGCTGAAGAAGTTGAGTTGCGTTTTGCTGCGCGTCGCGCACAACTGCAAGCAAAGGTTGGCAACCCATATCCATGAAAGTAATTTGGGCATCATCAGCAGAACAAGATCGTGCAGAGATTCTTGAATTCATCGGTCTAGACAATCCAATTGCGGCCATCACGATGGATGAGTTGTTTGCTGAAGTCTCATCGCGATTAAAAGAACACCCCCTACTCGGCAAACCTAGTCGAATATCAGAAACCCGAGAACTCATTGCCCACGCAAACTATCGAATGATTTATGAAGTGCATGATGACGGCGTGATAATCCTGGCATTAGTCCATACAGCACGGTTATGGCCTGCTTAAACTCTTAATTAAAGAAAACTCAAACCCCGATAAAGCGCTGCCATAAAGCATGTTCAGCCTCTAGTGCGTCTGAACAGCCTTGCCACATCACCTTACCGCGTTCAATGATGGTGTGTTGGTCTGCGAGCTGTACTAGTTTTTGCACATATTTATCGATCACCAAAATGCTTTGCCCTTCTGCGCGTAAAGCATGCAAGCAACGCCAAATGTCTTCACGCACCAGGGGCGCTAGTCCTTCAGTGGCTTCATCGAGCACCAGCAAATGGGGATTTGTCATCAATGCGCGGCCGATTGCCAACATTTGCTGCTCACCTCCAGAGAGTTGATTACCCATATGTCTGTGCCGCTCTTGTAACCGAGGAAATAAAGCATAGACACGCTCTAAGGTCCAGGGTGCATTACTGCGATTACGGTTGCCTGCAAACGCTATCAAGTTTTCACGCACAGACAGCGTTGGAAAAATCATACGTCCCTCGGGCACCAAAGCCATACCCATACGCGCAATACGATCGGCTGACCACCCATCCACACGCTCACCGCAAAAGTGCACCGATCCGCCCAGAACAGGCATCAAGCCCAAAACTGTACGCACTGTTGTAGTTTTACCCATGCCATTGCGGCCGAGCAATGTAGAGGCACCGCCAGAGGCAATTGAAAAGCTCACGCCAAACAAAACTTGGCTATTGCCATAGCCAGCTTGCAAATTATTCACCTCTAGTAGAGCGCTCATAGCTTAGGCATCGCCAAGATAAGCGCGCTGCACCATCGCATCGTTTTTGATTTGTGCAGCGTTTCCTGTAGCTACAACCCGTCCCGACACCAGTACCGAAATCGTATCGGCTAAGCGAAACACAGCGTCCATATCGTGCTCAACCAGAAGAATCGTTGTCGTACTGCGCAAACTTTGCAACAAATCCTCCATACGTGTCGATTCATCAGGACCCATGCCTGCCATCGGTTCATCTAACAACATCAACTTTGGTTTCGCACTTAAAACCAGTCCAACTTCTAATTGACGTTGTGCGCCGTGCGACAACGCACCAGCGGCTTGCATGCGGAAGTCTGCAAGACCTATGCGCTCAGCCATTGCATCGGCTTGGTGATAGCGCGTACGTTCAGAACTTGCCGCTCGCCAAAAACGAAAGCCACCTCCATCGGTGGCAAGAATGGCTAAAGCCAAGTTGTCTTGCACGCTCAAATGCGGGAACACACTGGTAACTTGGTAAGAGCGAACCAAGCCAAGACGCGCACGCTGGTCTAGTGGCAACTGTGTAACGTCCTGGCCATCCAATACAACACGTCCCGCATCTGCCTGCATGGCACCAGAAATGTGATGGATCAAAGTAGTTTTACCCGCACCGTTGGGTCCAATTAGTGCATGAATTTCACCTGTTTGAACCGCCAAGCAAGTTTGGTCCAAAGCTACCAAACCACCAAAACTTTTAGTCAGGCCTTCTACAAAAAGCAAAGGGGCGGTCATGCCGATGGCTCTTTTCGTACATGGTTCAGCACACTGGTCACGCCGTTAGGCACAAGTAAAACTACAGCCAACAAGAGCGCGCCAAAACCAAGTTGCCAGTGAACCGTGAAATGGCTCAGCGTTTCTTCCAACAACAAGAACACAATGGCACCCCAAACACCGCCATACAGATGCCCCACACCACCAAGTATCACCATCATCATCAACATGCCAGATTGGCTCCACTGCATCATGGCTGGACTGACAAAGCCAGATTGGTTTGCCAATAAAGCGCCAGCCAAACCAGCCAAAGTACCCGAGAGGACAAACGCACATAACTTGTAACGAAACACCGGATACCCCAATGACTGCATTCGTGTTTCGTTATCACGGATGGCTTGCAACACATGGCCAAAACGTGCGTTCAACACACGGGCAATCAAAAGAAATGTAGTCACGCAGACGGCAAGCGTGACGTAATAAAAATAGGTATCAACTGACGTATCTAAAAAACCAATGCGCGACCGTGAGAGCAAAGGCATACCGTCATCACCACCATATGTTTTAAATGACACCACCAAGTAGTAAATCATCTGCGCAAAGGCTAATGTGATCATGATGAAGTAAACACCTTGTGTTCGCAGGCTGATCGATCCAATTAACCAAGCAAATAGTCCTGCCACCAGCATCGCAACAGGCCATACCACCCATGCATCCGCCACTCCCATTTGGGCCAGAACGGCAACGGTATAAGCGCCCACACCTAAATAGGCGGCATGACCAAAACTCACCATGCCACCAAATCCCAAAATGAGATTCAAACTGGTAGCAGCCAACGCAAATATCAATACACGAGTCGCGAACGCAATATAAAACGCCTCACCACAAGCATTGGCTATATCAGGCAATGCAACCAAAGCCAACAGCACAAAGCTTGACCAACGCCACTTCAATGCATGGTCTAAAGATTTAAGCGCCGAGGTTTTAGCCATGGGTAGGAAACAAACCGCGCGGCTTAAAAAACAATACCGTGGCCATCAACAGGTAAATCAATATCGATGCGACAGCAGGACCCGCATTGGATGCAGCCTCTGGACTCAGCAAAGAGTCAAACACCATCGGAACCAAAGTACGCCCCGCTGTATCAACAAATCCGACTAGCAACGCACCTAAAAAAGCGCCACGGATAGAGCCAATTCCGCCAATCACGATCACTACAAAAGCCAAAATCAAAATGCTCTCACCCATACCCACTTGCACAGCCAGAAGCGGTCCTAGCATTCCACCTGCCACTGCGCATAGCGCAGCACCTACGCCAAACACGGCAGTAAACAACCCCTGTACATGGCTGCCCATTGCCATCGCCATTTTTCGATTTGCAGCTCCAGCACGCACCTGCATTCCGATTCGCGTGCGCGTAATAAGCACATACAAAAATAAGGCGACTAACAAACCAACACCAATGATGAACAAGCGGTAAGCGGGGTACATCAAACCAGGCAGCAACTCCACAGGGCCACTCAAAGTCTCTGGCGGATTTAAAGTAATAGGCTGCGCGCCCCATATCAAGCGCACAGTCTCATTACACATCAGCAAAATCGCGAAGGTACCCAGCACTTGCGACAAGTGATCGCGCGCATAAAGTCTGCGCAAAATACTTACCTCCAACAAGATACCGAACGCTGCCGCCGCAATGACTCCGCCCACCAAACCCATCCAGAAAGAACCCGTCACAGCCGCAACAGACGCGATGCAATAAGCACCCACCATATAGAGTGAGCCATGCGCTAGGTTAATCATGTCCATGATGCCAAACACAAGCGTGAGGCCTGCGGCTAGCAAGAACAACATCAACCCAAATTGCAAGCCGTTGAGCGATTGCTCTAACAGCAAGATCCCATTCATTGCAAATGCTTATAGGCTAGGCATCTTGCAACTGGCTGCATATGCATCCGCGTGGCCTTTGAAAACATTATTCAAAGTACGGTTAGTCACACGGCCTTTGCTGTCTTTGATGATGACACGCAGGTGGTAGTCTTGAATCGGAAAGTGGTTGGTATTGAATTTAAACGGGCCACGCACGGATTCAAACTTCGCGGCTTGCAAAGCTTTCTGTACCAAGGCTTTGTCATCTAATTTGCCTTTGGTGTCACGCACCGCCGACTCCATCAAACGCGCCGCGTCATAGCCTTGCGCAGCGTATAGCGTTGGCAAACGGCCATAGGCTTTTTCGAACTCGGACACAAATTTCTTATTGGCAGCGTTCTCCATGTCATGTCCCCATTGCGAGGTATTGAACATACCCAACATGGGGTCACCCACCGCTTTGATGACGTCTTCGTCTGCTGAGAATCCGGGGCCAAACAAGATCATGTCTTTAGACAAACCAGCGCCTACAAACTGCTTAATAAAGTTGATACCTAAGCCCCCAGGCAAAAAGATATAGACCGCGTCAGGTTTAGTTGCACGCAACTTCGACAACTCTGTACCGTAATCAAGTTGGTTCAATGCGGTATAGGTTTCCGAGGCAACCTCACCTTTATAGAAACGCTTAAAACCAGTGATGGCGTCTTTGCCAGCCGGGTAATTAGGAGCGATCAAAGCAACGCGCTTAAAGCCTTTGTCATTTACCACCTTACCCACAGCCTCATGCATATTGTCGTTTTGGTATGACGCACTGAAGAAATAAGGGTTGCACTGCTCACCGGCAAATTGTGAAGGTCCGGCATTCGCACTGATGTAAAAAGTTTTGGACTGGAAAGTAGGCGCGCCGACGGCCAACATCACGTTCGAGAACACAATGCCCGTCAAGAAGTCGACTTTGTCACGTTTCACCAAACGGTCAGCCGTTTGACGGCCCACATCGGGACTGGCTTGGTCATCTGCCACGATGACTTCAACATCTTTGCCGCCAAATTTACCGCCGGACAGTTTCACGGCCAATTGAAAACCATCGCGGATATCCACGCCAAGGCCTGCGCCAGGTCCAGACAAAGTGCTGAGCAGGCCCACTTTAATGGCGGAATCGGTTTGTGCCATAGCGGCGGTTGCGGCAACGCCCAAGCAAAGGGCGATACATGTTTTGCGAATGAGTTGCATCTGAGATTTCCCGACAAAAGGTTTCATTCTATGATTCTTCCCCATGAAACTTTTAATTTGGCCCATACCAGCGCTACTTGCCTGGGGTTCTTCATGGCTCATTTTTGCTGGTCTAAAGCATGTAGGCGCTCCAGAATGGGTGGGTCTGACAGTCGCCACGTTTTGGGGCGGGATATTGACTTCTCTGGCCACCACCAAAATGCGCCGTATTTTGATATTGGTGGGTTTTCCCTTATCGATGTGGGCCGTCTCAGGCGCACTCACCATGCCACCGATTGGTTGGTTGCTTTTGCTTGGCTTGATTGTGGTGATTTATCCGCGCAAAGCATGGAAAGACGCTCCGCTTTTTCCCACACCACGCAGAGCTTTGCGCCAACTGCCTGAGCACATCACCTTACTAGGCGGAGCACGCATATTGGATGCGGGCAGCGGCTTGGGTGACGGTTTGATTGCGCTGCGTGACGCCTACCCTCGTGCAGATTTAAATGGTGTTGAGATGAGCTGGCCGTTGCGCATCATCAGCGCCGTCCGTTGCTCCTTTGCCACGATTCGCCAAGGTGACATTTGGATGGTCGACTGGCGCAGTTACGACTTGGTCTATATGTTCCAGCGCCCAGAGAGCATGCCACGCGCTGTTGAAAAAGCCGAAGCAGAGATGCGACGCGGCGCTTGGCTGGTCAGTTTGGAATTTGAGGCAATTGGCATCGTGCCTTCTGCCATCATTTATGGCAAAGACTCTCGTCCTATTTGGGTGTACCAACTGCCTTTTCAGCGACGCGGCTGACCAACACCTTGTCAATCCGTCTTCCATCTAGGTCGACGACTTCTAGCTTCCATTCGCCACAGTCAAAACACTCTGCTTCTACTGGCATATGACCAGCGATCGCCATCACCAGGCCTGCCACTGTGTTGTAAATACCGCGGTCTTCGTCTGGCAACTCGGAGATTTTTAAACGTGCTTTAAATTCACCGACTGGCATCAGACCATCGACCAACCAACTGCCATCAGGTCTTGGAACAGCCCACGCATCTTCAGACGAAGTGGCTTGCAGCAACTCACCTGTAATAGCTTCCAACAAATCACGTGGCGTCATCAACCCTTGCACTACACCGTATTCATCCACCACCAACACCATACGGCCATGCGCTGTCGCGCGCTCAACGGGTCTTCTGAACTGCTCTAACAAATCTAGGCCACTCAACGTCTCTGGAACAAAAGATACCGGTTGCGCCAAAGTTTCTACTGCAATTTGTGAGTTAGGCGGCACCCGTAAAAGTTGAGACACGCTGACAGCTCCCACCACGTCATCTAACCCCTCACGACACACGGGATACCAAGAATGTGCGCCGATAGCACCTACTTCCGCTAAAGCCTGTTGCACGGAGGTTTTGGCTTCCAGCCATTCAATGTCTGAACGCGGCACCATGATGGATGTCAAAGGTCGTTCATCTAAATTAAAAACGTTTTGCACCATTTGGTGTTCGTGCTCTTCAATCACGCCTGCGTCCACGCCTTCTACCAAGCTCGCAGTAATTTCTTCTTCAGTCACAGTGCTTAAACCGCGGGTATCAATCTTGAGCCATTTCAAAATTAAGCTAGTACTGCTGGATAAAAAGAACACCACAGGTTTTGCCATGGTGGCGAGCGCCAACATAAAAGGCGCGGTGAAACGCGCTACAGCTTCTGGATATAACTGTCCAATGCGCTTGGGCACCAATTCGCCAAACAAAATGGTGCTCAATGTAATTAAGGTCACGACACATGCAGTTGCCAAGCCTTCCGCAAATCTGTCAGCTACACCTTGCACCATCAACCATCGCGATAAATTTAAACTGAACGCGGCCTCACCCACAATACCGTTGAGAACACCAATAGAGGTAATGCCAATTTGCACTGTCGATAAAAACTGTGTGGGTTGGGTCAGTAATCGTAAAGCCGCACGTGCACCGGAATCACCCTCTGCTTCGAGCGCCACCAAACGTGGCTTACGGCACGAAGCCAGAGCCATTTCGGACATGGCAAATACGCCATTGAGCAACGTAAGCAAGAAAATTAAAAAGATATCCATGGGTACAAAACTAAGGTAATCCGTTTGAGACAATCACAACATGGCACTTTACTTGATTGGTGACGTACAAGGTTGTGACGAGGCTTTGGTGCGTTTGCTACAACATGTCGACTTCTCACTTAGTCGCGATACGCTTTATATGCTGGGCGATATGGTCAATCGTGGACCACACAACGCACAAGTTTTGCGAAGACTCATGGAGTTTGGTAGTAGCGCACAGTGTGTGCTGGGTAACCATGATCTCCATTTATTAGCGGTATCGTTGGGTGCGCGAAAACTTAATGCATCTGACACCATCCAAGATATTTTGAATGCACCTGACCGTGAGGCGCTTTTGCATTGGCTGCGCCATCAACATATGGCTTTGCAAGTCGGTAATGTTTTGATGGTGCACGCTGGTGTGCTGCCGCAATGGACCACAGAAAAAACCATGGCGCTTGCAGGCGAAGTGGAGTCCATATTACAAAGCGACGCATTAGGCGACTTCATCGCGCATATGTATGGCGGTATGCCTAACCAGTGGGATGACGCTTTGACGGGGCATGACCGACTGCGCATCATCGTCAATGCGTTCACCCGTATGCGTTATTGCAATGCAGAGGGTGGTATGGATTTCTTTTACAAAAAAGCCCCAGAAAACGCGCCAGATGGGCTCATGCCATGGTTTGATCTTCCCAACCGGTTGACCCAGCAAACTGTAATTACATTCGGTCACTGGTCAACACTTCAAATTCCACCACGCGCAGACGTGGTGTGTTTGGATGACGGCTGTTTATGGGGAGGCTGCTTAACTGCACTCAAGCTAGATGACGTGCTTATTAAAGATGCACGACTGGCGGAGCGCTTACAAGTTAAATGTCCGCAGTCAAAAGACCCTTTGAAATAATTGGGCCTTGGCTTTGCGTGTCAGACAATTTACAAAGAAACTTTAACCAACCTATTTAAGCCGTTGTTTTAAACAGCGCAGCTACATTGCGTTTTGGCTTGATATTGGGTGATTTACGCAATGGGTCTGGCGCAGCCGCTGGTTTGACAGCATCAGCGGAAGGCTCTTCGTAGGGCTTGTCAAAAAACGGATCTTGTTTGGCCCGCGGTGAACTGGCGTAATTACTAGGCGAGCGATTTTGAGGCTCGCGAGGTGCGTCTATCGCGTCACGGGGATCGTCGTTACCCCAAGCGCGACGACCGGTGTTCATATGTCCACGTGGCTTGTCTTCTTCAAATTCCACGGCTTCGAGTTCAATTTTGGTTTTCAGTAGCTTCTCAATGTCGACCACCAAACGTTGGTCGCTCGCAGACACAAAGCTGATCGACTGGCCTTGAGCGCCAGCGCGGCCCGTGCGGCCAATGCGGTGCACATAGTCTTCGGCGTTGAAAGGGATATCAAAGTTAAACACGGCAGGAACGTCTTTGATATCCAAACCACGTGCAGCGACATCGGTGCACACCAACAAATCCACTTGGCCTTGCTTGAAGGCTTCTAGCGCCTTGAGACGTTCATCTTGGCTCTTATCGCCATGCAGCGCAGTGGTGCGCAAACCATCTCGCTCTAGCGTACGCGCCAAGCGCGCACAACCCAACTTGCTGTTGCAAAAAACAAAAGCCTGAGTAATGCCTTTGCTTTTGACCAATTGGCGCAAGGCGCGGTATTTGTCGTCCACACTGACGCTGTAGAAATGTTGCTCAATCGTCGCAGCAGTCTCATTGGGACGCGCGACTTCAATCGTGACAGGGTTTTGCAAATAGCTGCTGGCCAAGCGTTTGATCTCAGGCGAAAACGTGGCAGAGAACAACAGCGTGGTACGTTGCTTAGGCAAGTGGCTCAAAATGCGTTGCAAATCTGGCAAGAAACCGATATCGAGCATACGGTCGGCTTCGTCCAACACCACATACTCCACTTGGTTGAGCACTACATTCTTGGCTTCGATGTGGTCTAACAGACGCCCTGGTGTGGCCACCAAGACCTCGACACCTTTTTTTAATTCAATGGTTTGCGGCTTCATGTCCATGCCACCAAACACCACAGCGCTACGCAACTGCGTGTATTTCGCATAGGTCTTGACTTGCTGCGCTACTTGGTCTGCCAACTCACGCGTAGGCAATAAAACCAATGCCCGCACCGGGTGACGCGCAGGTGAAGTAGAACTGTTTTCGTGTTTGAGTAAACGCTGTAGCAGCGGCAAAGAGAATGCGGCTGTTTTACCGGTACCCGTCTGTGCAGCACCCATCACGTCTTGCCCTGTCAATACAACAGGAATCGCTTGGGCTTGGATGGGTGTCATGGACTCGTAGCCCATTTCAGCCACGGCACGTGCTAACGCTGGGGCTAGCTGTAAATTAGAGAAGGAAGTAGTCATTTAGAGCGCTATTGTCGCACTCTGGGATGTAGAGCCCTAAAACAAGCCTATGGAGAAAAGAATTAAGTTTTAGGGAGTGTCACGCCGACTTGACCCTGGTATTTACCACCACGATCTTTGTAACTGGTTTCGCACACCTCATCGCTCTCAAAAAATAGCACCTGCGCACAGCCTTCACCCGCATAAATTTTGGCGGGCAGTGGCGTGGTATTACTGAACTCAAGGGTTACAAAACCTTCCCATTCAGGCTCAAAAGGTGTGACGTTGACGATGATGCCGCAACGCGCATAGGTGCTCTTACCTAAGCACACGGTCAGCACATTGCGTGGTATTCGAAAGTATTCGACGGTGCGCGCTAATGCAAAACTGTTGGGAGGAATGATGCAAACATCAGAATGCATATCCACAAAACTGCGTTCGTCAAAATTTTTAGGGTCAACCACCGTGCTATATATGTTGGTAAAAACCTTGAACTCAGGTGCACAGCGGATGTCATACCCATAACTGCTGGTGCCGTAGCTCACGATTTTTTCACCAGCGGCGTTGTGACGAATTTGGCCTGGTTCGAAAGGTTCGATCATGCCGTGCTGCTCGGCCATGCGCCTAATCCATTTGTCTGATTTGATACTCATGTGTTTGATTTTAGATGCAGGCTTTAACTATAAAAGTTTATAGAACCAAAATCGCGCGAAAGTCGTTCACATTGGTGTGCGTTGGGCCGGTCACGACTAAATCTTGTAAGCCCTCAAAGAAACCATAAGCATCATTGCGATCTAAATAATTTGTCGCTTGCATACCTTTTTCGTTGGCACGTTTCAAGGTATCTGGCGTCACCAGTGCACCTGCATTGTTTTCTACACCGTCAATGCCATCTGTATCTGCAGCCAGCGCCCACACGTTATTCTGAGCCTGCAAAGCTACAGCAAGACCTAAACAAAACTCACCAGCACGCCCGCCTCGCCCTTTAGGTATGCCTGCAACTTGGGGGCGAATCGTCACGGTAGTTTCACCTCCACTCAAAATCACACAAGGTTTTTGAAAGGGTCCGACACCGCGCGCAGCCGCTCTTGCCAATGCAGCATGCACTTTTCCGACTTCGCGAGATTCACCTTCCAATTCGTCTGACAAAACATACGCGTTGAGGCCTGCATCACGTGCCAATTGGGCAGCCGCCTCCAAGGATTGCAAGGGAGTGGCGATTAAGTGAACGCTGTTGTGATCCCACTCAGCTGATGGCTTGGGCGTTTCCAAACCACCCGCCTTCAAATCTGCCTTCACCTCAGGAGGCAAAGCAATGCCATAGCGTTGCAAAATATTCCAAGCATCTAGGCAAGTAGACGCATCGGGCACGGTGGGCCCGCTGGCGATGACAGATGGATCGTCACCTGGTACATCGCTGATGGTGAGGGTCACTACGCGCGCAGGTTTGCATGCCGCTGCCAAACGACCGCCTTTGACGCGCGATAAGTGTTTGCGCACACAGTTCATCTCGCCAATCGATGCGCCGCTGTTTAACAACTCTTGGTTAATGCGTTGTTTATCTTCTAAACGCAGACCTTCAGCAGGCGCAGTGAGCAAAGCAGATCCACCACCTGATATCAAACACAACACCAAATCATCTTTTGTGAGCCCTTGCGTCAAAGACAAAATACGTTGCGACGCATCCAGACCCGCCTTATCGGGCACAGGGTGTGAGGCTTCGACAATTTCAATGCGCTGCGGCACACCTTGTGGCCGATCTGGCGTGTGGGCATATCGTGTAACTACCAAACCAGAAAGCGGTTTGTCTATTGGCCACAAAGCCTCAACAGCATGCGCCATTGCACCGCCTGCTTTGCCTGCACCAAGAACCAAGGTGCGCCCTTTGGGCGGGTTTGGCAAAAAGGCTTGCGTGTTGTGCAAAGGCATAGCGCGGCGCACCGCGGCATCAAACAATTGCCTCAAAAAGGCTGTAGGGTCTGTCCTTACACCGTCTAGATTGAAATTTTTCGAAGCGGCATCCAAATGCATTACTTCTTACCCAATCCCAAACGTGCAGCACCCTCTGTATAAATTTGGGTGCGCTCTTTCATGAAAGCATCCATTTGTTCAACGCCAATATTGGTTAACTCGAACCCATTTTTAGCGGCGAGTTCTTTCATTTCCGCGTCGTTGTTTAAATTCGCCCACAGATCTGAAATGCGTTTGCGCAACTCTGGTGGTGTTGACTTGGGCATACCGATGCCACGATACGCACCATCTACCCAATTCACACCGAGTTCTTTGAACGTAGGCACATCGGGCATCAGCGGGTGGCGCTTGTCCATCGCTACTGCCAATGCACGCACACGGGTTTTGTTGGCAATCGCAAAAGGCACGTAAGTAATGGCGCCATCCACTTGGCTACCCAAAACAGAGGTGGTCATATCGCCTGTGCCTTTGAAGGGCACGTAAATTGTCTTGACATTGAAGGCAGCATTGAGTCGCTCATGCGCCACATGGTTAGCTGAGTTCAATCCCGAGCCACCTAGAGAGAGTTTGCCGGGTTCTTTTTTGGCGGCTTCTACAAATTCTGCGAAATTTTTAATAGCGCTTGCAACGGGAACTACCAAGATATCTGGGGTGTAGTGAAACCAATACACAGGGGTGATGTCAGACGTCTTGTATTGCACCTGCCCCTCAATCGGTTGGAACACGATGTGTGGCAAGTTGATACCCACCACATTGAAACCATCGCCTGGCAATGTATTGATTTGCGACCACATCAGCGCACCGCCCGCACCCGCCTTGTATTGCACGATGGTTTCAATCGCGGGGCATTTGCGTTTGAGCACTGTTTGTTGGTGCCGCGCTGATAAATCGGACTCGCCACCTGGTGTAAAGGCTTGCCAATAATTGACGTTTTTGTCTGGGCAGGGTTGCGCCCAAGCGCTAGTAGCCAATAGGGCGCCGAGCAGGCCCGAGATAAGTCCAGCATTTTTAATGTTGAAAAAGTTCATATGTATCTCCTGGTTGTTTTTAGTTCACTCAACTTAACTTAACTCTGCACACACTGCTTGTGTGACTTGGTCTGTAGTTGCCTTACCGCCTAAGTCCCCTGTATGCAACGCTGGGTTTGCGGTCACTTTTTCAATCGCGGCCATCAATGCATTCGCAGCAGCTTTTTCGCCTAAATGCTCCAACAGCATGACACAACTCCAGAAAGTTCCAACAGGGTTTGCCAGACCTTTGCCCATGATGTCAAAGGCTGATCCGTGAATAGGCTCAAACATACTGGGATAGCGGCGTTCTGGGTCAATGTTGCCAGTGGGTGCGATGCCTAAGCTACCAGCCAATGCCGCGGCAAGATCGCTCAAGATATCGGCATGCAAGTTAGTAGCTACCAGAGTGTCCAACGTAGCAGGACGGTTGACCATGCGGGCGGTGGCAGCATCTACCAATTCTTTGTCCCATTTCACGTCCGGAAACTCTTTGCTAATTTGTACTGCGATTTCGTCCCACATCACCATGGCATGGCGTTGGGCGTTCGACTTGGTTACCACTGTCAACAATTTACGAGGACGCGATTGAGCCAACTTGAACGCGTACCGCATGATGCGCTCTACGCCTGCGCGCGTCATCATGGACACATCGGTTGCTACTTCAATCGGATGGCCTTGATGCGCGCGCCCACCGACACCCGCGTATTCACCCTCTGAGTTTTCACGCACGATCACCCAATCTAAATCTTTTGGGGTGCAGCGCTTCAGAGGTGCATCGATACCCGGCAAGATGCGCGTGGGACGCACATTGGCGTATTGGTCAAAGCCTTGGCAAATTTTCAGACGCAAGCCCCACAAGGTAATGTGGTCTGGAATATCGGGGTCACCAGCCGAACCAAACAAAATAGCATCCATGGGGCGTAATGCGTCCAATCCATCCGCTGGCATCATTTCGCCATGTTGACGGTACCAGTCGCCACCCCATCCGAAATGGCTGAATGCAAATTGGAAGCTCTTAGCTTTATTTGCCAAAGCTTGCAAAACAAGTTCGCCAGCGGGAATCACTTCTTTACCAATACCGTCTCCTGGGATACATGCAATTTTGTAGGTTTTCATGAGTTAGTCTTCGATCGTTTCAAGTTGATTTACAAAACACAGACTTTAAGCGCTCAAGACGGGCATTTCTTACCTTAGAGTTAAAGTAGTGACAGATAGATTTTGACGCACATGGCCACCCTTCTCATTCATCGCGCCCAACACCTAGCCACGAAAGACGACAGCAACACCGAACTTCGAGGTGCGTCGATATTGGTGCGCAACGGACGGATCGAACGTATCTTTAGTCAAGACGCGCCACTTGATGCATGGTTGGCAGATAACCCAGTGGATGAAGTGATCGATGCGCGCAAGCATGTGGTGATCCCCGGCATGGTGAATACGCATCACCACATGGTGCAATGCCTTACGCGCGCAGTACCGCAGGTTCAAAACGCAGAGTTATTTTCTTGGCTGAAAGGCTTGTACCCCCTATGGCTTGGTCTCACACCAGAGATGGTGCGCGTCTCCACACAAGTGGCTATGGCGGAGCTGTTGCTCTCGGGTTGCACAACTAGCAGTGACCACCTCTACATCTACCCTAATGGCGTGAGGTTAGATGACAGCATTGAAGCAGCGCATGACATTGGAATGCGCTTCACTGCAACACGCGGCAGTATGAGTGTGGGCGAATCACAAGGCGGTCTTCCGCCTGACCAAGCTGTTGAAAAAGAACCATTCATATTGAAAGAAACCCAACGCCTAATTGAGGCATGGCATGACGCCAGTTTTGGCTCCATGCGGCATGTGGCCGTTGCGCCTTGTTCTCCGTTTAGCGTGAGCCAAGAATTGATGCGTGAATCAGCCAAATTAGCCCGTGCGCATGGCGTGCGATTACACACGCACTTGGCTGAGAACGACCACGATGTCGCTTACACCCAAGAAAAATTCAATTGCACGCCTGCGCAATACGCGCAAGATTTAGGCTGGGTAGGCGACGATGTGTGGCATGCGCATTGCGTTAAGTTAGATGATGAGGGCGCGTATCTTTTTGCAAAAACACGTACAGGTCTTGCGCACTGTCCTTGTAGCAATATGCGACTTGCAAGTGGTATCTTGCCGTTGCGCCGGTTTCTCGATATGGGCGTCCCGATTGGTTTAGGCGTAGATGGCAGCGCCAGCAACGACGCTGGACACATGTTGAACGAAGCACGTCAAGCCATGTTGCTTGCACGTGTAGGTCGCGGAAACCAGCCGCCACAAACCAAGAATGGACAAACATTTTTCGGTTGCGATTTAGGGCCATCAGAGATGACGCCACGCGACGCTATTCGTTTGGCTACGCGGGGAGGCGCTGAAGTGTTGGGCCGCGCGCATGAGATTGGGCAAATCAAAGTTGGGTATTGCGCTGATTTCGCGATGTTTCGCACCGACACACTCAGCATGGCAGGCGGTGCAGTGCATGACCCCTTGGGGGCTTTGCTTTTGTGCGCTAGTGATAACGCAGACTACACGATTGTGAATGGGCGGGTGATAGTGAGAGAAGGCCGCCTAACTTCGGTAGATGTAGGTTTTTTAGTTGAAAGGCATAACCAACTTGCCATTCAACTGGCCGAGGGTATCACTTAAGTTTTACTTCACCAACGCAACTGATTTCACCTGCGCCCAAGCCTGCATTCCAACTTGTAATCCCAAATCATGCACCCCACGCGCTGTCACGCGCGCAAGTAAAAACACCTCACCACAACGCAAGCGCAACAACACTTGCGAGGGGTGAGACTCTGCATGGATGGACTCCACGACACAAGGTAAATGGTTTTGGATACTGGTGTTTTGGGCTTCTTCTAAGGTAATACTCACATCGCGCGCTAACACACGCAAGCGCACTGGTTGACCTATTTGTAAGCCACTATCGCGTACCCAAAGGGAAGCAACTGTTGGGTTGCCTTCGCCAGCCGCACCTGAACTTGCTTTCGATATACGCACTTGCGCCAAGTGCCACGGCTTGTCTAAGGCATGCACAAAACCTTCAATCAGCGCACCGACATCGTCCCCCACCACCAGTGGAAGATCAATATTCGAGAGCACATCAGTAACTGGGCCCACCGCGCGCACTTGACCAGCTTCCATCACTACCAACGTATCGGCTAAACGCACCACTTCATCCGCGGCATGCGTAACGTAGAGCATGGGAATTTTTAATTCATCGCGCAACTTCTCTAGCCACGGCAAGATGTCATGTTTGCGAGCGGCATCCAAGGACGCAAGCGGTTCGTCTAATAAAAGCAATTTGGGTTGCGTCGCTAAAGCACGCGCAATCGCCACACGTTGACGCTCACCGCCAGAGAGTTGGTCGGTACTTCTTTGCAACAAATCGCCGATACCCAACAAGGCGATAGCTTCGTCTAAAACAACTTCTTGGTTAGGCGCTTTGCTTCGCTTTAATCCATAAGTCAAGTTTGCCGCAACATCTAAGTGTGCAAACAAAGAGGCTTCTTGAAACACATAGCCCAAGGGTCTATGGGAAGTGGGAAGGCTCAACCCCAGCGAATCGTCTTGCCAAATATCTAAACCCACTTGCACGTGCCCGCGTGCTTGCGTCTCTAGCCCGGCAACGCAACGTAACAAGGTGGTTTTGCCAGAACCTGATGGCCCGTAAATCACACTAATGCCCTGCACAGGCAGATGTAGGTCTACCTCCAAATTGAAACTGCTACGCGCTAGATCGAGTTGTAATCGAATTTCACTCATGTGATGGCTCGCGTCCTACGTCTGTTGACCCATGAAAGCACCAACAACACCACAAACGAAAACAGCAACATTGCACCAGCCAGACCATGCGCCTGGGCATATTCCATCGCTTCCACATGGCCATAAATTTGAGTCGATACCACACGCGTTTTATCTGGGATATTGCCGCCGATCATGAGCACCACACCAAACTCCCCAACGGTGTGCGCAAAACTCAACATCGCCGCCATCACAAAACCAGGTTTAGCTAACGGAATAGCGACTGTAAAGAATGCATCGAACTTATTCGCCCGCAAAGTAGCGGCGACCTCCATGGGCCGTGAACCCATCGCTTCAAAAGCATTCACCAAAGGTTGCACCGCAAAGGGTAAGGAGTAAATCATCGAACCCAAAACCAAACCCGAAAAGCTAAATGCCAACGAACCCCAACCCGCCCATTGGGTGAATTGCCCAACAGGTCCGAGTGGCCCTAGCGCAATCAACAAATAAAACCCCAGCACAGTCGGAGGCAATACCAAGGGCAGCGCCACCAAAGCAGCAATAGGCGCGCGCCATGCAGATTGCGTATGCGCCAACCACCAAGCAATAGGTGTTGCTATAAAAAGCAACAACACCGTGGTGACGCTGGCCAATTGCAGCGTCAACAAAATAGCAGACAGGTCTTCGGCAGATAAATGCATAGCCACAACTCTACAGGGTGTAACCGTAGGCGCGGATGATGGCTTGTGCGCGTTCGCTTTGCAGATATTTCATCAATGTAAGCGCTGCAGCATTGTCTTTACCTAAAGCCAATAAGACTGCATCTTGCTTCAACGGTGTGTATAGGCTTTGCGGCACCACCCAAGCACTGCCTTGCGAAATACGACCATCCATGGATATTTGAGATAAAGCTACCAATCCGAGCTCTGCGTTTTCTGTCATTACGAACTGAAAAGCTTGGCCGATGCTGTCACCTTGTACAAGTTTGGGCGCAACTTTGCTTAGTACGCCCATGCGCATAAGAATCTCCATGGCAGCAACGCCATAGGGCGCAAGCTTAGGATCTGCAATCGCTAACTTCTTAAAGTTATTTTTATCTGTGGTGTTGCTAAGCAGCACTTGGCCTTTGTTATCTACTAAGGCAGGATTCTTACTCCACAAAGCCAATCGTCCAACAGCGTAGGTAAATCTTGTTCCAGCAATGGCAGCACCTTCTTTTTCTAGTCGTGCAGGTGTTTCATCATCGGCAGACAACAACACAGCAAAGGGCGCACCATTTTTAATTTGCGCATAAAACTTTCCAGTTGAACCAAATACTAGCTTGGCTTTGTGCCCGGTATCTTGTTCAAATGCCTGGGCGATTTTTTGCATAGGTGCGGTGAAGTTGGCGGCAACAGCCACCGTGGCTTCTTCTGCCTTAACACTGGCGCATACAAAAGCGGTGCTCAAAATAAAGGCCAACCAACTCAGTCGAAGGGGACGTAGTCGCATATGCCTGAGGCTACACGCGCTATTTCAGCGCAGCGCCACCTTCGAACCAGCGCTTGATCAACAAACGCTCCTCCTCGGTAATCCCACTGGAATTGTTCATGGGCATTTGACGTAAAACGACTGCTTGCTGGTAAATGCCAAGAGCATGTTGTTTAACGCCCGCAGCCGAATCAAACCGAACATTTTTCATTTGCACTTGCTCGCCGTGGCATGCATAGCAGCGCTGCGCAAACACTTGACTAAGCTCTGCATAGCTAACAGGTTCAGTGCTAGTTGAATTTGCAACCGCGGAAGAAGACACAGGTCGCATCCAAACAATCACACCGATCAAAACCACCACGCCAGCAACAGCAAACGGTAATGGGTTTTTAGCGCGCCCCAAGTGATAGCCATGGCGTTGCACGAAGAACTGGCGTATCAAGGCGCCCGACAACATCATCAGCACCAAAATCACCCAGTGGTTTTCATGCGTATATAAAAAACTGTAATGGTTGCTGAGCATCGCAAAAATCACAGGCAACGTGAAATACGTGTTGTGCACACTGCGTTGCTTGCCACGCTTACCGTGCATGGCCAGTTCTTTAGGATCCATGGCTATGCCAGAAGTCATGGCAGCGACCACTTTGCGCTGCCCTGGAATGATCCAGAAAAACACATTGGCACTCATCGCGGTGGCAATCATGGCGCCCACCAACAAAAAGGCGGCACGTCCTGCAAACAAATGGCAGGCTAGCCAAGAAGCGAATGCGATCACCACCAACATGCTGGCGCCCACAATCAGTTCGCCGTTCTGTCTAAATCCAAAGGCTCGGCTGATAACGTCGTATATCAACCAAAAAACCACCAAAAAAGCCAAGGCTGCACAAATAGCTTGCGCACTTGACCAGTCCATCAAAGACTTGTCGATTAAAAAAGTGCCTGCGTTCCATAAATACAAAACCGTGAACAAGGCAAAGCCTGACAACCAGGTGGAGTAGCTTTCCCAATAAAACCAATGCAGCTTGGTGTGGATTTTTTTCGGAGCGACCATGTATTTTTGGGGGTTATAAAAACCACCACCATGGACAGCCCACATGGCGCCGTCCACACCTTTCTCTAACAAATCAGGCGAGTTAGGGCGGATGAGGTTGTTGTCTAAAAAGACGAAATAAAACGATGAGCCAATCCATGCAATTGCCGTGATCACATGCACCCAACGCAACAGCAGATTAGCCCAATCTAAAAAATACGCATCCATGTTTGCTTTAACGCCTTTAAATTCTGTTCGAGTTATTTAATATTGCTGTAGGAGTTGCGCGGCAACAGCCACAGCTATGACTTCAGGTTCTTTGCCAGTAATACCTTCCACACCAATCGGACAAGTAATGAAAGCCAACTCTTGGGCACTAAACCCTTTGGCCTCTAAGCGGTGTTGAAAAGTCGCCCATTTGGTTTTGCTACCAATCAACCCTACAAATTTCAAATCGCCATGCAAGCGTTGACGCTTGAGACAAGCCGCCACAACGTCCAAGTCTTCCGCATGGCTAAAGCTCATGATCAATACACACGTGTCGCTTGGCAACGCATCTACAGCAGCATGCACAGGGTCCGAGTGGTCACACACCACATTCGTTGGAAGTTGCGCAGGAAAGATTTCATCTCTACTGTCAATCCATTGCACCTGAAAAGGCAGGTTGCTCAATACATTTACCAAGGCATGGCCTACATGGCCACCGCCAAACAAGGCTAGTGGCTTGGCTTGGCTTGGCAATCGCTGCTTCAATGTAGGCACATCCGAAAGCGTGATGCGTTCAAACTTCAAATGCACCACACCACCACAACATTGCCCCAAGGCTGGGCCCAATGCGTATCGGTTTACAAGCGTGCCTTCATGTGGACTCGAGCTGAGCAAAGCTCTCCCCTCAGCAATGGCTTGAAATTCCAAATGCCCACCACCAATGGTGTTGACCAGCGTCTGCGGAAACACCGCCATCCAAGCGCCTACTTCACGTGGGCCAGAACCTTCCACACTCTCGACCGTGACCAACACGCCAGGGGCATGCTGGAGTTGATTCCATAACTCGGCGGTGTGACGGGGCACGCGAATGTAGAGCGAAGCGAGAGAGATCGAATGAGCAAAACGCCAAGGCGCTTAAGCCTGTGCGACTTCCGCTTTCACTTTCTCACAAGCCATCAAGATACGCTCAGGCGTGGCAGGCGCGTCGAGATGCACCACTGCTTTGTGGCCAGCACTAGCTGCAACAGCATCGCGCAAAGCAAAGAAGGTAGACAAGCCCAACATCAAGGGCGGCTCTCCTGTCGCTTTGCTGTTGAAAGGAGTGGGCTTCAGGTTGTAGCCGTCAAATAGTGTCACTTTGAAGTGCTCTGGAATATCGCCAGCCACAGGGATTTTGTAAGTGCTGGGGCCATGCGTGAGCAACTTGCCCTTCTTGTCCCAAATACATTCTTCCATGGTGAGCCATCCCATGCCTTGGACAAAAGCGCCTTCGATTTGGCCTTTGTCTAACGCGGGGTTGATGCTCTTGCCCACGTCGTGCACGATATCAACGGCCTTCAACCACCACTCACCAGTGCGCGTGTTGATTTCCACTTCACTGACCGCAGCGCCGTAGCAGTAGTAGTAAAAAGCCCGGCCATTGAGTTTGGCGAAGTCATATTTGATTTCAGGCGTCATGTAAAAACCTGTGACGCTCAAACCCACGCGGTCTAGCCACGCTTGTTTGGTCACATCTTCCCATTTCACCGACTTACCACCGCCATGCGCTTCACTGTTGGCAAACGAAATGTCGGCTTCTGAGCAACCGAGCATGCGCGCGGCTACAGGTTTTAAGCGCTCACGCATTTGTGCCGTGGCATTCATGATGGCTGCGCCATTGATGTCTGCACCGCTTGAGGCAGAGGTGGCCGACGCATTAGGCACTTTTTGCGAATCTGTCGCAGTGATGCGCACTTTGTCAACGCCAATGCCCAAGCCATCTGCACAAACTTGCGCCATCTTGGTGTTGAGACCTTGACCCATCTCGGTTCCGCCATGGTTGCAACTGACAGAGCCGTCCATGTAAATCACCAACAAAGCGCCGCCTTGGTTCAAATGGGTAGCAGTAAAGCTAATGCCAAACTTCAAAGGCACCAAAGCCAAACCACGTTTGCGGGTTTTGCTTTTGGCATTGAAAGCTTGCACAGCTTTGCGACGCTCAGCGTAGTTAGATTCTTTTTCGACTTGGTCAATCACCTTGTCACCCACCCAGTCTTCGATCAACTGGTTGTATTGGGTGGTCATGGTGTCCGGCGTTCCACTGATAGCGGGATCTTGGTAGAGGTTGATTTTGCGCACATCCAAGGAATCTTTGCCCAAAATGGCGGCAATTTCGTCCATCACGGTTTCGATACCAAACATGCCTTGCGGGCCACCAAACCCACGGAAAGCAGTAGCGCTTTGCGTGTTGGTTTTGCAACGGTGGCTGACCAGTTTCAAAGCGGGGATGTGGTACGTGTTGTCGATGTGCAAACAAGCGCGGTCATTGACGGGGCCTGAGTAGTCGGTGCTGTAACCGCAACGCGACATGAGGGTGATGTCTGCGCCCAAGATGCGGCCGTTGTAGTCAAACCCTACTTCGTAATCAATTCGGAAATCGTGGCGCTTACCGGTGATGGTCATGTCGTCATCGCGGTTGACACGCAGCTTCACCGGCTTTTGCAACTTGAAAGCTGCCAAGGCTGCGCTTTGGCTAAAGATGCTGGCGTTCCCCTCTTTGCCGCCAAAGCCACCGCCCATACGGCGGCAGATGACTTCCACATCGTTAGTATGCAAATTGAGCGCATGGGCTGCTTCGCGTTGGTTACCGTCAGGGTGTTGCGTCGACACATACAAAGTGAGTTGTCCGTCCTCTTTGGGCACCGCATAGGTGATCTGACCCTCTAAATAGAACTGCTCTTGCTGGCCTGTTCGGGTAGAGCCTTTGATGGTGTGCGGTGCTTTGGCAATGGCGCCAGCAGCGTCGCCGCGGGTGATGCCTTTGGGCGGCATGATGAAGCTACTAGCCGCCATCGCCTCCTCAATTGTCAAGACTGGCGTGAGCTCTTTGACCAACACCTTGGCTTTATGGGCGGCTTCTCGCGCATAGAGCATTTCCCGTGCAACCACAACCGCCACGGCTTGTCCAATGAATTCAACTTTGCCGTTTGCCAGAAATGGATCGTCATGGATGATTGGACCGCAGTTGTTTTCGCCGGGAATGTCTTTGGCGGTGTAGACAGCCACCACGCCGTGCTCTTTGAGAATGGCGTCGCGGTCAATGCCGTCGCCAATCAACTCACCATGCGCCACGGGCGACAAGATCAGCGCGGCATACAGCGTTCCGGCTAATTCTGGAATGTCATCTATATAAGTAGCCGTGCCCGTCACATGCAAATGTGCAGATTCGTGGACTAACTCTTTGCCCTGCTGCACGTTAGTGGCAGGCAAAAGATTTTTCAGGTTGGTAGGAGCGTTCATTTATGCCACCTCCGAAGTTTGTTCTTCAATAAATTCAAGTACCAAATTTCTGGCCACTAAGGCACGGTAGGCCCAGGTGGCGCGCAATCCGTCGCGTGCAGTAAAACTCGCAGTAATTGCTGCATCAAGATCTGCTGCTTTCACATCGCCAGGCGCTTTACCTTCAAGCACAGTTTCTAACTTGGGCGCTCTGCAAGGTGATGGTGCCAAGCCGTTGTAGGCCAATTTCACGCCGCTTAACTTGCCCGCTTTGAGGGAGTAAGTGATAGCCGCACAAGTAGCTGAAATATCTTGCTCGAACCGCTTGCTGATTTTGTGGGCACGAAATACTTGCCCCGCAACAGGCTTAGGCAACTCAATGGCTTCAATGAACTCCCCTGCTTCAAGGACATTTTTCTTCATGCCGGTGTAGAAATTGTCTAGCGACACGCGACGGCTCTTGTCGCCACGGCGCAAGACCAGAGTTGAACCTAGCGCCATCAAGCAAGGCATGGTGTCACCGATCGGTGACCCATTGGCGATATTGCCAGCAAGTGTGGCGGTGGAACGGATGGGCGGTGAGCCAAAGCGGCGCAAGACTTCTGCAAAGTCGGGGTAGGCCTTGGCGACTAGGGTTTCAACTTGGGTCAGGGAGACCGCTGCACCGATACGCCAGGCTTTGTCTGTCTCGCCGATTTGGCGCAACTCTTTGACGTTACCCAAATACATGATGTGATCTGGCCTAGAAAACTGCTTGTTGACCTGCAAACCAATTTCAGTGCTTCCAGCCAGCAGAGTGGTGGTAGGGTGTTTGACCAAATAGTCAGCCACTTCGGCCAAGGTACTGGGGGAAACAAACTCGTTGCCCTTCTTGGTGCGCACAACGGGCTGGACGATGATCTCGCCGTCCAAACTCATGGTCGGTGTGCTGGGGCGTTTGATTTCTTTGAGTAAAGCGATGTCCGCGCTATCGTCTATTTTCAAAGCAGCTTTTTTCTCGCAGGCTTTGGCAGCGGCGTCGATGATGGGTGCGTATCCCGTGCAGCGGCATAAATTACCGCTCAAGGCGTCGGTGATTTCCAGACGCGAAGGCTGTGCATTGGTTTGGACCATATTGACCAAGCTCATCACGATGCCAGGGGTACAAAAGCCGCACTGCGAGCCGTGGCACTTGACCATTTCCTGTTGCACGGGGTGGAGTGTTCCATCGGCCTTTTTCAAACTCTCCACGGTTTTGACAGACTTGCCATCTAGGGACGGAAGCAATTGGATACAGGAATTGGTCGCCACATAGTCCACGCCAGTGCCTGCGGCATTGAGCTCACCCACCATCACCACACACGCGCCACAGTCTCCCTCTGCGCAACCCTCTTTGGTTCCGGTGCGCTGTAGTTGCTCGCGCAGGTAGTCCAAAACGGTGGTGGTGCGGCGCTTACCTTGGGCTTCAACGATTTGTCCGTCGAGCACAAAGCGCACGGTGTTGGTGGCTTGGGTCATATGTGGGGGCTTTTGGGGAAAGATGGGTTATTTTAGGGACAAGGGCGAGCTTTTGCGGGAAGGTATGCACTTGCGTATACAAAATCCAAGGATAAGGCGCATCTCAAAAAAACTAGCGCTAGGAGCCGCGATAAGTCGAGTAACTCCAAGGACTTACAAGGAGCGGCACGTGGTAATGCTGATCGGTATGCGCCACGCCAAAATCTAAGCTAACTTGGTCCAGGAAATTGGGTTCTGGTAAAGCCACGCCCTTGGCAGCGAAATACCCCTTCACGTCAAAAACCAAACGATAAGTCCCTTTTTGGAGGTTTTCGTTGTTGTAGAGGGGGCCGTCAGGGTTGCGACCATCATGGTTCAAGGTGAAAGATTTGACCAAGGTGGCGCTGGCTTTATCCGTCGTGAAAAGGGAAACCCGCATGCCAGCAGCGGGGCCGCCATGCATAGTGTCTAAAACGTGCGTACTCAATCCCATAGAAACTCCAAAAACGAACGAAATAGTCTGCAAAAAGTGTATACAGTTTTTGGCTTTCAGGCTATCATTCTTAGACCTTTTATAAAAAATCCGAGAAATTGCATGGACTCCACCACTGCCACCCGCTCTATTGTGGATGCATTGACAAAAGCCATCGTGGAGCACCGTCTGCACCCAGGCAGTAAGTTGGCCGAACAAAAACTCGCTGACCACTTTGGCGTGTCACGCACCTTGGTTCGCCAGGCTTTATTTCAAATGGTCCAAAAACGCTTGATCCGCATGGAGCCTGCCCGAGGCGCTTTTGTTGCCACCCCTTCTGGCGAAGAAGCACGCCAAGTATTTGCAGTGCGCAGAATGCTCGAAGCGGAAATGACGCGTAACTTTGTGCGCAACGCCACCAAGGCGCAAATTCAAGCCTTGCAAGAACACGTCGCGCAAGAAAAAGCTGCTGTCCATCGCGGTGATGTGGCGGGCAGAACCGATTTGCTGGGCGACTTCCATGTACGCATGGCCGAATTGATGGGGAACCCTGTTTTGGGACAAATCTTGGGGGAACTCATTTCACGCTGCTCGCTGATTACCTTGATGTACCAATCGGACAATGCCGCCGAGCACTCGGCTGAAGACCACTCGGCCATTTTGAAAGCCATCGTGGCCAAAGACGAAACCCTTGCCGTGCAACTGATGGAAGATCACCTCAGCAATGTGGAAGCGAGCTTGACGCTCGACCGCAAACTCCCCAACAGCGATATCGCGATGGCTTTGGCCTGACCCGGCCTGCTCGCACCAAAACCCAATGTCTAAACACTACGCCCACTACGACAGCACCGCTCCCTACCCTCGCGATTTGGTGGGCTACGGACGCAACCCACCGCTCGCCCAATGGCCCGGCCAAGCAAAAATCGCCGTGCAGTTTGTTTTGAACTACGAAGAAGGCGGCGAAAAAGCCACCTTGCACGGCGACGCTGGCAGCGAGCAGTTTTTAAGTGAGATGTTCAACCCGCCCAGCTTTCCAGACCGCCACCTGAGCATGGAAGGGATTTATGAATACGGATCGCGCGCAGGCGTTTGGCGCATCTTGCGTGAATTCGAAAAACGTAAGCTGCCACTCACGGTGTTTGGTATCAGCATGGCGCTGGAACGCCATCCAGAAGTCACGCAAGCATTTATCGACCTGGGCCATGAAATCGCTTGCCATGGCTGGCGCTGGATCAATTACCAAACCATCGACGAAGCTACCGAACGTGCGCACATACAAAAAGGCATCGAGATCCTTTCGCGCTTAACCAAGACCTCGCACGGCAACTCTATCCATGGCGCCGGTTGGTACACCGGCCGCGACAGCCCCAATACCCATCGTTTGGTCGCAGACCATGGTGGCTTTGAATACGACAGCGACTATTACGGGGACGACCTACCGTTTTGGATGCAGGTCAAAAAAACCAACGGCGATGTCACACCGCAGCTCATCGTGCCCTACACCATGGACTGCAACGACATGCGTTTTGCCCTCCCCCAAGGATTTAGCCAGGGCGAAGACTTCTTTACCTATTTGCGCGACAGTTTTGACGCCCTCTATGTCGAAGGTGCAGAAACCCCCAAGATGATGAGCATCGGCATGCACTGCCGTTTGTTAGGCAAACCTGGACGCATCGTGGCATTACAAAAGTTTTTGGACCATATTGAAAAGCACGACAAGGTGTGGGTGTGCCGCCGTATTGATATCGCCCGCCATTGGAAGCAGGTCCATCCTTTTCAGGCGAACTAGCTTTTTGAATTAAGACACTTTTTTGGAATTAAACACTTAAATATTGCGCTCTTTGCAACAATACAAGACGATTTAAAGATGACTCCCAACTTGATCACCCTGCAACAAATCAATAGCTTGCCCCTTAAGGAGGCTGCCGCCTTGTTGCAAGGCTTGTACGAACACTCCGACTGGATTGCAGAGCAAGCTTTAGATGCCCGCCCTTTTGCGTCTGCATCAGCACTTAAATATGCAATGGTGCAAGTGCTTCAGCGCGCCGGCCGAGACGCCCAAATTGCTTTGGTGCGCGCCCATCCCGAATTAGCCGGCAAGGCGATGGTGAGCAAAAGCTTGACAGCCGAATCTACCAACGAACAAAGTACAGCAGGACTGACGGACTGCACACCCAAAGAGTTCGCGCATATTCAGCAACTCAACGCCGACTACAACGCTAAGTTCGGTTTTCCTTTTATATTGGCAGTTCGTGGCCCACGCGGCACGGGCTTGACGCGCCAGCAAATCATCAGCACTTTTGAGCGGCGTTTGCAACACCATCCTGACTATGAGTTGGCGGAATGCTTACGCAATATTCACCGCATTGTTGAAATTCGCCTCAACGACAAATTGGGCTACCAACCAGCGCTTGGAAACGAAGTGTGGGATTGGCACGAGTGGTTGGCGCAATTTAGCGACGTAGGCGCTATTAATAAAAACGCACCGCATGCCGCGCGCGAAGAACTGACGGTTACCTACCTCACAGACGCGCATCGCAAATGTGCGCGCACGATAGAACTCGGCATGCAAGCTTGCGGCTTTGACGACGTCAAAATCGACGCCGTAGGCAATGTTGTCGGCATTTATAAATCCAACAAACCAGACGCCAAAACTTTGATGACTGGATCACACTTCGACTCTGTACGAAATGGCGGCAAGTACGACGGGCGCTTAGGCATCTTTGTTCCTATGGCCTGTGTGCGTGAACTAGCGCGTGATGGCAAGCGTCTGCCCTTCCATTTAGAAGTTGTTGCCTTTGCAGAAGAAGAAGGGCAACGCTACAAAGCCACATTTTTAGGATCTGGCGCGTTGGTCGGTGACTTCAAAAATGAGTGGTTGGACCAAAAAGATGTGAACGGCATCAGCATGCGCCAAGCCATGCAGCGAGCAGGCTTGAAGATTGCAGATATTCCTCAACTCAAATGCCAGGCTTCGGATTACTTAGGTTTTATTGAAGTGCATATCGAGCAAGGGCCTGTTCTTAACGAACTCGATATTCCACTCGGGGTTGTCACATCGATCAACGGCAGTGTGCGTTTTGTGGGAGAAGTCTCAGGCATGGCAAGCCATGCAGGCACCACGCCTATGGACCGCCGGCGCGATGCAGCAACCGCCGTTGCAGAGTTAGCTTTGTATGTAGAAAAACGTGCGCATCAAACTGCTGATACTTGCGTTGGAACTGTTGGCCAATTGCAAGTGCCTAATGGGTCTGTCAATGTTGTGCCGGGTCGTTGCCAATTCAGTCTGGATTTACGCGCAACGACCAACACAACGCGCGACGCACTCATGCAAGATGTTCTCGCAGAACTACAAGCTATTTGCCAGCGTCGCGGCCTTCACTACACGCTGGAAGAAACCATGCGTGCGAGTGCAGCACCTAGTCATCCTGATTGGCAGAGGCGATGGGAAAAAGCTGTGAATGCTTTAGGCGTGCCTTTATTTCAATTACCAAGTGGCGCAGGCCATGATGCAATGAAACTGCATGAAGTCATGCCCCAAGCTATGCTGTTTGTGCGCGGACAAAACGCCGGCATCAGCCACAACCCGCTTGAGAGCACTACCAGCGATGACATGCAATTGGCGATTGATGCATGCATGTATTTGCTGCATGACGTTGCCGTTGCCGTTGCCGTTGATTGCTGATTGGCGCAAAGCCATCGCTTAACTAATATTTAACCATTTAACCATTCAACCATCCATCCATTCATACGTTCATCCATTCTGCACACTTACATTCCATTCGTATTTTTCTATGACCGATAACGCCACTTACGCCCAACTAGACGCCTGGATTGACGCACACTTTGACGAACAAGTGAAGTTTCTGCAAGAATTGATTCAAGTGCCCACCGACACGCCACCTGGTAACAACGCGCCACACGCAGAACGCACTGCCGAGTTGCTTAAAGACTTCGGGTTTGAAGCAGAGAAATATCCCGTCCCTCAAAAAGAAGTCCATGACAACGGCCTAGAAAGCATCACCAACCTGATCGTGCGCCGCAAATATGGACCAGGAAAAACGATAGCCTTGAACGCCCACGGCGATGTAGTTCCCCCTGGTGAAGGGTGGACCAAAGACCCCTACGGCGGAAAAATTGAAAACGGAAAAATATTTGGTCGCGCCAGTGCAGTGAGTAAGTGCGACTTCTCTACATTTACTTTTGCTACGCGTGCACTAGAAGCCGTGAACGCCGCATCACAACACCAACTCCACGGCACATTGGAGTTGCATTTCACCTATGACGAAGAGTTTGGTGGATTGCTCGGTCCAGGGTGGTTATTAGAGTATGGACACACCAAACCCGATTTGATGATTGCGGCTGGTTTTAGTTACCAAGTGGTCACAGCACACAATGGTTGCTTGCAAATGGAAGTCACGGTGCATGGCGAAATGGCACATGCCGCAATTCCAGACAGTGGCACCGATGCATTGCAAGGTGCGGTGCATATCTTGCAAACACTGCAAGCGCTCAATACCCAATACCTCAAGACTACATCCGCAGTTGAAGGCATCAGCCATCCTTATTTGAATGTTGGACAAATTCACGGCGGCACCAATACCAACGTTGTGCCAGGCAAAGTAGTTTTCAAACTAGACCGCCGAATGATTCCTGAGGAGGACCCAGTCGAAGTAGAAGCCAGCATCCGCCAAACAATTGAAAAAGCTGCGCAATCTTTCAAACCACCGCGTGGTGGCAGTCAACTCAAAGTTGACATTAAGCGCATCTTGTTGGCTAAGTCCATGAAACCGCTAGCGGGCAATAAGCCTTTGGTAGATGCCATTCAAAAGCATGGGGCGGTTTTATTTGGCGAACCTATTCCAGCGGTGGGCACACCCTTGTACACCGACGTTCGTCTATATGCAGAACGCGGCATTCCTGGTGTGATTTATGGCGCGGGCCCGCGCACAGTTTTAGAGTCTCACGCTAAACGCGCAGATGAGCGACTCGAACTTGAAGATTTACGACGCGCTACCAAAGTGATGGCAAGAACGCTACAGGATTTGTTTTTGTAAGTGTCACTTCACCACAAAAATTTCAAATAGCAAACAATGCGCTTTCTTTTTTTAGGAAGCGCCATGTTCAGCCCAACCTCCCAAATCTCGACTATCCCTGCTTTGCTTTCCAAAGCAGGCGGTCCAACACTTGACTATACGGACAACATCCGTACAATTAGAGGCACTCCTTTTTTTCGAGATGCCGTTATGGACAACAGCAATACTTCAAATTTACGTCAAGCACGTATGGAATTCAAAACTACTGCGGATTTGAAAGATCTTCTTACCCATGCTGCTGCGCTGGATGGCTTAGATCTAACTTCTTTCGTACTAGGTCCTGCAATAGAAAAAGCCCGTAAGGTGATTCAAGAACACAACAGCATCACTCTGTCCAAGCATGGCCAAGTTGCGTTGGTTGAGCTTCTAAATGCACAGCCGAAGCCAACCAAGGCCATGAAAGAGCTCATGGCTTTGCCAGACTTCCCATTGAGTAAAAATTTGGGCAAGGCATGACCATTGGGATATCGCTGTATGACCCTAACCAGACATACACCGGACAAAAGCAATTTGATTGCGGTCACAAAACTATCAATACTTTTGTGCACAGCAGTCTTAAGCCACAGATTAAGAGAAATCTATGCGTTGCTTATGTCTTGAGAGATTCTGTAAGAGAAAACAACTTTGTTGGTTTCTACACCCTTGCCCAACATATGGTGGATTTGGGTCAACTATCTGCATTAAAACTCGGGGCTATGCCCAGAAAAATCCCATGTACCCGATTGATCATGTTAGGTATTGACAAGCAATACCAAGGGCAACAGTTAGGTTCACGGTTAATGCGCCATGCGCTTACCGTATCCCAACAAGTTGCGCAGCAAATCGGTAGCTTGGGACTTTATTTAGACGCCGATCCAGAGGCATTGAACTTTTATAAAAAATTAGGCTTTAAGCTTTTAGAAGACGATAAATATCCACTTCCATCCCCGATGTTTTTGTGCATTCAACGCAAGGTTTAACGCAACGGTGAAGCAATCACATGTAGCAATATCAATTCGAAAAAGAAAAAAGCCTCGATTTCTCGAGGCTTTATCTTTTATTGGTGCGGCTGGCAGGAATTGAACCCACGACCCCTTGGTTCGTAGCCAAGTACTCTATCCAACTGAGCTACAG
>Ga0209085_1000339_pt1 | contig 35234 bp, 32 predicted proteins | sample C_131016_EF_Meta_FD_187310 | JGI IMG/M metagenome (GOLD analysis project Ga0209085, IMG submission 187310) | Freshwater microbial communities from Lake Croche, Canada to study carbon cycling - C_131016_EF_MetaG (SPAdes) (version 2) | ecosystem: Environmental > Aquatic > Freshwater > Lake...
ACCACCCTTCATTATTATCCATCGCATACCTACGCAATACGGCAAAGACATACGTAATGGACTCACTATTATTGACAATATTCCACTACCTACACAATACTCACTATACACCTTCACCACCACTCCATGAAGAAATATCCAAAATACATATATTCCAATTACGTCTCGGATTTTTGAAAAAATCGACATTTGTCTACGATCATTATTTATTATTATAAACCTTCAATTTTATAATAATTATATCTTTATAGAATAAATGAAGAATATACATTTTCCAAAACGGTATTTACCAAAAACATTATCGCGAAAAGATAAAATAAAACAAGCGAATATGTTAATAAAATCAAAAAAACTTTATAAAAAACACAAATATTATACTCGTGATAAACTACCATCTTACAAAAATAAAAAATCTACACATATAGAGAATGCTCGTAGAATATATAATATACAAACTATCACCCCAAATAAAGAGTTAGCATTAAAAACCGGATGTACAATATCTGCATTAAATCAAATTGTAAAAAAAGGGGAAGGTGCATATTTTTCATCTGGTTCAAGGCCAAATCAAACCGCTCAATCTTGGGGACTCGCGCGATTAGCAAGTGCAATCACTTCTGGTAAATCTGCAGCCGTAGATTATGATATATTATCAGAGGGATGTGATCATAAAAAAAAAGCGTTTATTTTAGCAAATAAATCAAAAAAAAAATACAAATATGGACATTCAAAAACCCAAAAAATAAATATATAATTAGTTCATTTCTCTCAAAACATAGTCTAGTTTTTCCAAAACATCCATCGAAAAGTCAGGAAGAATTGGATGTGCCTCCCAGAAATATCTGCAAAATGCCCAAATAAAATCATAATTCATGGGATAATATTCCGAAAAATTACTTCGAATATATGTTGTCATATTAGACGGAAGTAATGATAATTGTGATTCGGGCAAAACATAGGCTAATTGTAAATACGGAGAAAATGGGTGATTATTAGTATTTGAAGAAATGAAATCCATATGATTTTCCGAAGGAATATATTTTAGTAGATCTTTAAAAAGGGGTGGATATGAATGATGATATTTCCATTTCCAATTTGGACATCCAGATGTATAATATTTAAATACCCATTCTAGCCCTTCTAAATAGTTAATACAAATAGATGATATGTCTGGCGAGTTAGTATGAAATAATTTATTATAATATCGACGTTCCCATCCAGAATCTGACGGGTTTATATATTTTTCGGTCTCTCTATATATAACTGGCGTATTTAATAATAGTAATGTCTTTTCTTCGGGTGTATTATCTGCCCAAACGCGTCTATCCATTCTATCTCGAATCGCGTATTCTTGTAAAATAAATTTATGTTCATTTACTGCCAATTCGGTAAATAATAATTTCACAAAATGCCAATTAATTTTACCATCTGTGATAGAGATGAGTCCTCTATCTGCATATTTTCCAATAATTAAATTATAGCAATACATTAAGTTATGAATGCCATTTGTACGAATGTTTAAGGATGGAAAATGTGGCAAAAAATCATTACCCAATAAAAAACACATAAAAATATAATCATACACCGATTGTGTTTTATTAATAGACCCCATTTCTTCAAAAATAGAATCATGTAATAATGCTATATCTAAGAAAAGTTTATCATTCGATTGAAATTTATGGTTTTCAGGAAGGATTGCTTTAAATTCGGGAACTTCTCTAAACACAAAAATATTTTGTGCGTATTGTAAATGAAATATGGAAAGCATAATTAAATCCGAATCTAATCCGTATATAGCGATAGTTTCATCTGGTTGAATATCTGTACGAATTTTCTCAAATAGTTTATGTTCACCTTCTCCGGGTTCATCCGAACACGAAATGAATATTTGACTGGTATTATATTTTAGTTCTTTTCCAGAAAATTCAGAGTGAATACTTTGGGTAAGTTTATTCATAAAGTCTGTACCAGGAGTAATCGCGGTAGTATTCCATAGATTGGAAGTATCGCGCGCGTCTTGGTTTTGTGAATCTAATATTTTAGAAAACTCCGTTTTATATCGACGTGTTCTTTGCTGAGACATTTTTGCAAAAGGTGCGACTCCATCAAACGTAATAAATACTGATTTAATAGGGGAGATGAATTCGATATAGCTTCTTATTTTATCCAAAACACTTTGAATTATCATGTCTTCTACCTTAGAAGGGTCGATTGGGGTTTTTTTATGATTATTTTCTATAATGCGATAAGAATCATAAATAATAGAATTACAATCCATCATTAAATGTTGAAATTTAGAATGAATATCGGTCGATTTACAAATAATATTATTATAATTTTTAATAATATACGAAAAGTAGCTAGGAATTCCCATATTCAACAATATAATAAATATCGGGATATGTTTATATTCTTTGAAAATCCGAAATATTATATAATATCTTCTTATATAATAAAGAATGGATTTAAATATTATAACAATTATATATTTATTTTTTAGATTAGCTCCCTTTATTATCGTGTCATATTTTTCGATATCTGCGGTTTTTAACCAAGATATAAAAGGTGCGATTTATTTAGCCGGGGTTATAATGTCTTCAGTATTAACAATATTTATTGGAAATTCATTAACAGATGAATATGTAGAAGTAGTAAGCAAGCAACCAGTATGTAATATGTTGACACTTGGTTCTAGCGGATCATATTCAAAAATACCACTAGGAGCATCTGTAATGAGTTACACATTAATCTATTTAGTATATGTGATTGTAAAATACAATATGATTATGTATAATTTACCCACATTAATATTATTACCTGCATTAATTTTAGGTGATCTTATTTGGAATATAAAAAATGAATGTTTTACTCCGATTGGAATTTTAATTTCGATTATTGTAGGGGGAGGATTTGGAGCATTATGGGCATACATCATCGATTCAATCAAACAGCCAAAACTTCAGTATTTTAATGTAGGAAGTGATAAAACCGTATGTCAACGTCCATCGAAACAATTATTTAAATGTACGTTTAAACAATAAATAATTTAATCGAAATGAATAATATTTCTACGAAACCATTCTTGTAAAGAACTCGCAATTCTCGCCCTTTGTAAATCATCCGCCATTAGTTTAGGACTACGATGTTTATCTTTAAAATGTATCATAAAATTTTGAATAATATTTATCGTATTTGCTTTTAAATATTTTTCATTTAATTCATCAATATTAAAAATGACATAGCCTTTTCGCTTATTTACCTCATTATGGAAGTTAAATAATATATATTTTAATTGGAGTTTTGTAGTAATCGTATTAAAATTTATTTTACCTAAATATTCTTTTGCGTGTTCAGAACAAATGGGACAAGGAAGATGTGTACAAATTGCATAAATATTATTTAGTAATTCTACTCGAATATTCAAAAATGCATCCTCTTTTATCTTTTCCGCCAAAGTATGTAAAAGAAACCATATTGCTGGTCCCCATATCATTTTAGGTGCAGAAATATCATTTGAGGGTGGACCATTTTTAGAAGATGTAGTTATAGGTGCAACATTTGACATAGGAATCATTTTACGTCTAGACATCATACTCGGTATTGGTTGTGAATATGAATTCGACTCTGTTGATCCATTATATTTTATATTTTGGGTAGAGTTTAAAAATTGCATATTCATTTTAGTTATAACTACGTATATATTATAAAAAACAGATTAAAATTAAATTATATAACTAAATATATTCGAATAATAAATGGAAACAAAAGAACAATTAATTGCTGCAATAAAAGATTGGGTAAAAATAGAAAACGAAATAAAAACGCTTCAATTTGAATTAAAATCCCGAAGAACTGCTTTACAGAAACTATCATCCATATTAATGGAAACGATGAAAAAAGAAAAACTGGATGGAGTCGATATAAATAACGGTAAAGAACATATATGTTACACTAAACGAACTATAAATAAACCAATCACTAAAAAAGTATTATTAGACATTCTTTCTAAATACTATGCAGAAGATTCAAATAAAGCAGTAGAAGTAAATTCTTTTATTTTAGATAATCGAGAGAAATTGGTCAAAGAAACGATTTCGTTGAAGAAATCAAAATAAAGTTATGGAATTAAATGTACAATTTGGTTCTCATATTTCCCAATAATTTGCGGATTTTCTTTTCCGCTCATTATATCTTCGGGTTTATATACATTCATAAATGAATCAATATAATGAAGAATCCCGTCTATCTCTTGTACAGTTACTTCTACTTTTTTGAATACATTCTGAGAATTTATATCATTTGTCAAGCAGCCGTTCGGAGTACCTTTTAGATGTGTTCCGCAATATTCATGACCATCTTTACGTTTTCGGGTACACCTTTCCAAATTTGCACGCATCGCGTTACATCTATTTTCTATTGGGATAGAATTTTTAACACGCTTACGTTTGGATAGGTCTTCTTTTTGTATTGATAATCGTTCATATTCATAAACAAATTCCATTAATTCGGAACATTTAACATCCTGATTTAATCCCAAATCAACGATTTTTGTACGAATATCATCTTTAAATTTAGTAATATATTGTTCGACTTTTTGGTTGATACGTTTTTCCATTTGATATCAAAATATAACTGAAGTAATGAATAGTAATAAAAAATATATTTAGTTCAATTTTATAAATATATTTTTTTAATAATATAAACCCCGATAAGTTAAATGTTATGATAAGTATTAAGGTTTAAAAATTTTATAAATACGTATGATGATATCTTTGGCATCATTACATGCTTGTTTCATATGTTCTTTGCATAAGTGTTTATCTGTTTTTTCTTTATATGCAATACGAATAATGCTTTGAGTATCATGAGGATGTATTTTTTTAAATCCGCAAAATGTCACAGTTTCATTATGATAAAATTTTTCATAAAGGATATATTCGATTATTTTGCCAATAGTATAGTCTTCTTCTTTTAAAATGACATCATATGAATTTTCTATGGTGTTCTCACTAATATTAACGGCTACTTCGTCAGATTCTATACGCTGAATCAAAGTATTGAATTTTTCTTGTAACGCGTGACATCCTTTCATTACAATATCTTTATTTTCAAAAACGCCAACTGTCTGTATTACAAAATCGAAACTATCTGGAATGAAAACCCTTTCTGAATCTAACCATTTATAATTCGTTCTTTGAAAATCGATCTCTTCTTTGGTACAACCTTCGGATACTAATCGGTTTTCGATTTCTTCCCATTTTTCTTTCGCCTTTGTAATATCTGGTGTATTTCCGTAAGAGCATTTAGATACAACATTAAACATCGAATTTATTTTTGCATTTGCTACTGAGAATTCACATGTTAAATGTATTTTTTCCCCCGAAATTGTATCGCCTATTTTTGGACGTAGCCGAACAAAATCGATAAAGTTATGGGTAATCGGGTCCGCTGGAAAGATTTTACGTGTTTCTGCATCCGTCAAATAATTCCCACTTTCTTTATTTTTAATACGAAAATCTTCAGACGTGACCATCATGATATTATCGCTATCGTTTGTTACGTTCAATTCCATTAAATAATTACCAGGAAGAGTTTCTAAATTTATAGAATAGATTGGTATCGAACTGAGGCGTTGTTTTACGATTTCGTTATGAAGGCGTCCGGTATTTTCATAAATAATACACATATTATCATTATATGTTTCTGTTCGGAAAACCACCGTATTAATTTCACTAAGTATAATGCGTCTCAATCCGTTTGCTAAACTTACATTTACCCCAGTTAATGTAAATCGAAGTATATCGTTATCTTCCAAAATAGATGTAATTGCAGGATTCATACTATAAATTATGCTATATAAATTTATAATATAATGTAATTTTAAATCAATTTTCTATCATTTGTAATTATACTTGTAATTCGTAGAAGGATAGCATGAATTTAGAGATTTGGATTCTCTCAAATGAGTGTAAACGATTTAAAAATTAACCGGTATTATAATTATATAATGACAATTATTAATAATATTGAGATTGACTATATTACATATAAACCTAACGAAATAAAATATGCAATTAAAAACAATAATCCCATCGAAAAAAAACTTCACGTCATTACCGTAATATCGAACCCTTGTTTATTTGCAAAGAGATATATTCTAATGAAAGAGTTTATGAATCGATTCGAATTAGAAGAATCTAATGTGATATTATATGTAGTGGAATTAGCATATGGCGAACAAACATTTTTAATAACGGATAAAAATAATAAACGTCATTTGCAAATAAGGACAGAATGTCCTCTTTGGCATAAAGAAAATATGATAAATATAGCAGTAAAACAACTATTACCTAAAAACTATAAAGCATTCGCATGGATAGATGCCGATATTGAGTTTGAGAATACATCATGGGTACTAGATACTTTAAAAATATTGAATGGTGCAAGAGATATCGTACAGTTATTTTCTCATGCGGTAGATATGAATAAAAATGAATGTACCATGTCGGTGTTTAATAGTGCAGGGTATCAATATTCCAAAGGGTTACCTTTTTCATCAAACCAACCCAATTTATGGCATCCTGGATTTGCTTGGGCAATTACTCGTAAAGCATATAACAAAATCGGGGGATTATACGAAAATGCAATTCTTGGATCCGGAGATAATATAATGATGTTATCTCTTATTGGACAAGTGGATAAAGGTATAAATGCGAAATCTTCCGCTGATTATATACAATCCGTATTAAACTATCAAAAAAAAATGAAAACATTAAGATTTGGATATACCCCGGGAGTAATTCGTCATTATTTCCATGGTTCAAAAATCAATCGCAAATATCATGAAAGATGGCTCATCTTATTGAATCATAATTACACTCCTAAACTACATATCACAAAAGATAATACGGGTATTATTGTTCCAACCGAGGATTTTCCGGGACAATTAAAGATCGATATTTTAAATTATTTTAAAGAGAGAAATGAAGACGAATAAATTATGTAGTATTACACTTAGAAATAAATAAAAGTTTATAAAATGAAAACAATTGTTTATATTCAAGTTTTTGACGAACCAAATAATGAAAAAAACCAATAAATATAAAAGCTAACATAATTATATATAAATAATCGCGAATAGGATTATATCCATTATATAATATAAGTTTTTATAAAATTGAAATACTTTTTTTAAAATATTAAAACATCATACTTAAAAGCAAAAAATGTCTAAAACGTTTAATCAGCTTATTTCCGGCGACCCAGTCTGTTTGATGATAACGACGAGAACTCCGATTTTTAATTCGTTTCAAAAACAACAGCTTAGACAATACTTTCAGAATAAAATATGCAAAAATCGTGTCAACATCACCGATATTGCATTTAAAACTACAACATTCATAGTTGACCATGAAGACCATCCAGAATTTATAAGTGAAACCCAGCAGATTTTTATCTGTTTTGATAATTGGATTTGCAGAAAACAAACGGGCGATGACGAAGAGATCTCCATATCATTCACTCAAATCATGAACGAAATGAGTGAATGTTTTGCGCACGGAACCGTTATAAGATGTGATGACTTTCTTTCGGAAACATGTAGTGACATAGATATGTCTGATTGGATAATTACTTATTTTGATAGTATTCGATCAATTACAGAAGTTTTGTGAATTAGAGAGTTTGAATAATTAAAATTTTAATCGATTCGATTTATTTCTTTCAAAAATTGTGAATATTATTTTGCGCGCTCCAAAACAAATATTATACTAAATAATCAAAACATAAAATAACATTCCAAAAAATAAAAGAAAAGGTATTATTACAAATATCCAAGATAACATTTCTGCGCCAGCACGGCACATTAAATTCAATATCCACGTCCAAAATAATACATATACTAATTTAATAATGAAAATCAATCCTGTGCTAGATACATCACAACTATATGTTCCTAAACAAAAAATATTTATATTTCCGTAGTTTTGAACAGCCATAATGATTATGGCAATCAGAGAAATGACTAAATATATGTATGCTGGAGTACATAGATTCGTTAAACCAGTTATAGCCATAATAAATATATAATTAAAAGATATATTTATTAAATTTATAAAGGAATTATACTATCGCTTTTACATAATTACTATTATCACTTGGTAAAGATGTCAGTGGAATACCAGTTGCGGTAAGTAAGCCTGCATTTGCATCGGTGCCAAATAATGTAAACGGATATTGCCATAAAGGTGAACCTGTTCCTAATGGCATAGCTGCATATGGTGTTCCACCTTTTTTTTTCGATTTAGTAAATGTTCGTCTTTTACCACCGTTCATAATTCTGGAAGACATGTTTCCGATAGGTGTTCTAGATGGATCATTCGTAAACTCATTTTGTGTATATGGAAAAAAATGGTTAGATATACCATTTCCCCCACTTATTTTTTTACGATACTGGCCACGTTTTTGAGACTTTGACTTAAGTATTTTATCTTTTCGTTTATGGATTTTTCTTCGACGCGTTTTACCAGACATTTATATATACATACATATTTTGATATTTTGAAGAAATATGCATGATAGAATTCAATTATTCAATATCTACATGGGTCAACATATGCCTACGACAACATATGTTTTTTAATTTTAATTCATCTAAAACATCTCCTTCGACTGTTTTTTCTACCCGTTCTTTAGTTAAATACACTACTTTATCCACATGTTCATTTTTAGCGAGTTTACGCGTACGCACTTGTTCTAAATACCATCTATATTTGTTTGCTAGAACACATCCGCAAGTAAAACACTTCACAGGAATAATCATTATAACGTATAATAAGATAGTAAATAGATGTCTTTGAATCTTTTCTTGCTAAATAACGAAATATAGTTTAGACGGGTTTGCCTAAATTATTTCAATTTTTTGGACGTGGATTTTATAATAAGCTATATATTATAAAATTTAAAAATAAGATTTACATTCCGATATTTACATTCCGAGGGTTGTACTCCATTTCCAAACGAGATGCTCTGTAAAATACACAATTATTCCAAAAACAATCGCATGGACAAATGCGACAGTTAATTTACTTCCATTCGGAGGAAGGCGTAATACAACGCCTGGAGTAAGTACGAGAAAGAGAAGTGCTAAAAAAATTGCAACAACAACGTTCATTGTATAAATTATAAGTATATATTATTTTAGAAAATAGTATAATCCAAAATATCTCATTCTAAATATAATAGAATTAATGGATACATCTAAACTATTTTTAATTTTGGGATTATTGGCAATTATATTTATAATATTATGGTTTTACATATTTTATACGATGGATAAAGTGTATACGATGAATAAAGTAGACGAAGGATTTCAGGGATTTAGTGAAACACAGGTACAAAATATGAATCCTTGTGAATCTGGGACACCAAATTGCTTTAATTTAAAATATTATGATCCAAACGGAATATTACATAGTGGATCATTTTCAAATCTTCCTTATAACTATTACTTGGATAAAGAGAATATTTTACAACCTGTACCAAGTGGATACACCGTTAGTGCAGATAAAAAAGGATATATTCCAGTATCAAATTCGAAGGTCTATAGTACTGTTGCAAATTTACCTGAAAATGTAATTTTAGATCCAAGTAAATGTATTCAATCTCAGATTGTTATTAAGAATTCTGATTTTAGTAATAAACAATTATCAATTATATTAGAAGCAGAATATAACAATAAACCATATAAATACCCATACTATCCGATAACAGAAACAGTATGTTCTGAAGTAGATTATTTAATTTATGATAGTAATAAACATATTGTAACTACACATGGTACCATTATTATTCCAGATGGATATTATATAAATGCAGGGGTCGTTATGAAAGTTCCATATGGATATACTGCATCGCCTGATAAAAAGAGTATTATAATAAATGTAGATTTTCAAAAAGAAGTATCAACTACTACATATGATACGAATAATTATAATATAAGGTACCATATCGAATCGTCTAATAATAATTATCCGGATACTTCTACTGCAGGTATTGGAAAGATGTGGGTATTAGATCATTCTGGAAATTTAATATCTGTTCCATATAACGAAATAAGCGGTAACACTTTATATAATGAACCGGGGAGCTTTCGATTCGGACCTTCGAATTATGTTCCGAATTACGAAGAAAGTATCTATTTAAGTAAACTTACAAATATTAGCTCGGTTACACCACTCAAAACCGAGAAATTAAGTGGTTTTTGTAATTCGATTGATAAAAACGCCATAGAACAAAAATGCAATTCTCTCGATAAAGATACGTGTGCATCTACGAATTGTTGTGTATTATTAGGAGGTCAAAAATGTGTATATGGGAATGATACTGGACCGCTTTTTAAAACGAATTACAGTAATTTTTTGATTACGAACCCTGAATTTTATTATTATCAAGGTAAGTGCTATGGTAAATGTTAGTAGAATAATAAATCCACAAACGAATCTATTCTAAGAAAAGATAAATCCATCCGTCGTTTTTGTTTTTTTTATTATTTTCTTTTCAGAATGTATTTTATCATGGCATTTTGAGCATAATGATGCTAAATTTGCGGGATGATTTTTATGAAAAATTCCCGTTTCTGTTTGAATATATCCCGATTTATCCGCTTTTCGTTGAGGGCTTAAATGATGTACTTCCTCGCCTCTCTCTAATCCGCATAATTCGCATATCCCAACAACTTTATTCTTATTAAAATGCGATGAACCAAATGATAATTCTCCTACTGGATGATATTTATTACGTATTTTGTATGCTTTTTCTAAAAAGTCTTTTCCTAAATAGAGAGATTTACATACTTCTAATCCATACATACGATTCCCTGACCCAGATTTTAATAATCGGTCATAAACAAGTGCATCAATCGTCGCATCATAATGTACCGACATATGTTTCATATGTAATCGATCTAAATGCTCGATTTCATCATATTTACAAATTTCGTGAAAATGTGTCGCAAATATAAACGACGATTTTTTATCATGTAATTCCATCAATCCGGCAGTAAAAATAGAGAGTGCGGATTCTGTTTCTGTACCACTACATAGTTCGTCTCCTAAAATAAGACTATTTTCGTCCGCACATTTTAAGATAATACGTAATTCGCTCATTTCGACGGCGAATGTAGAGAGTCCTTTAAAAATATTATCATTCCCGAGTATTCGAGAGAAAATTGCCGTATATGGTTTATAAATAAAAGATTCGCAAGGTACATAGAGTCCGGCCTGTGCCTGTATGATAGAAATCCCTAATGCGCGTATTAAGCTCGTTTTACCGACGGCATTTGTCCCATATATTAACATACCATCCTGATTATTATCCCCAATAACTATATCATTTGTAATATAGGTTTCATTCTGTTGTAATTGTTCAATAAGCGGATGTCTCAACCCCTTTATATTTACATACGATTTTGAGTTGGTTGTAATATCGATTACCGGTTTACAATAATGATATGTTTTTGAGATATATGCTTTATTTTGTAATAAATCTACATTTCCAATATATTTTCCAAAAGATTGAATCGTCGTATAATATTTTCTCTCGAATTCTTCCAAAAATATAATATATGATTTTACAATTTCATCCGACAATCGTTCCTTTAAAGAATTCATTCGACCCGTTAGTTGGGTTAATTGTGGAAATTCAATCGCATCATTCGAACTCGTTGCTTTCACAAACCGAATATCTTTCAAAGGTATCATAAAATCGGGTGCGATGGAAAGTGTTTTTTCGGAATTTGAGAGAATTGCCACTTTTTCCAAATTCTGTTTTAATACTAATTCTCGTTTTTTAGTTATATATAAAAAAGACCCCGATTTTTCAGTTGTATGAATTCGAACATATTCCGTATCATCCGTTTCCACCGTATTTTTTTGCATAACGCTATTAAAAAACTCGTGAATTCTGTCAAATAATTTCGTGGTTTCTGTATATTCTCTCGAAAGCTTGTCTACTTTTTCAAATATACCTTCGCGGAATATATTTTTCTCAAAATGAATCATCGTATCGATACTCGAGCAATTTGAAAGAATAAGTGTAGAACCAAAATACTCGAGTATTTCGGTTATATTTTCCGAGAGAACACCATCTGTTTCATCTGTTAGATATTGTTGAATATCTGTTTCTATATCCACCGTCATATAAATATCTTTTAAAATACAAATACTGGAATATAATTGAAAAATCGAAGATGGATATATTTTTTTAATAATTAATTGTCGGGACATTTTCTCAATATCCCTGATTTTTACTAGTAATTTCCGAAATATATCAATCGTTACGGTCGAACCCGCCAATTTATCCATATTTAAGAATCTCTCCGTTATGTCATATTCTCGGTTCAACCATTCCTCGTCAAATGTAGGATTTGTTAATAAACTACGGAATCGACGTTTTCCAATCGAAGTACAACATTTATTCAATAATGTAAGGACGGAAGATAATCGTCCGCACGTTTTCGAATCTTCCGTTCCATCGCTAATAATATTCAATTGTTTTAAAGTATGATTTGCAAGTCCGATTTTTGACGAAAGATTATGGAAAATCGGGTAACTAATTTTTCGAACTAAATCCGGATTATGATTTTGTATAAAATGCATTAAATAACAGAATGCTTGTGTAGCAATCGTATATGTATTAAATTCTCTACATTTAGAATAGCATTCTTCTCCAAAAAAGGTTGTTAAAATATGAGAGATATAGGTTTGTTTCATACATAATAACGTCTGTTCTTTTATTGTCGAATTTTGAGACGCGGAATTTAAATAAACCGTATGGACATTTCGCGTTTTTATTCCCGAATAATTTAAAAACGTCTGAGTCTGTTTTTCATCGAATTTCGAAATGATAATAAGTTCGCTTGGATTTATAATTGATAAATATTGCTCGAGTTCGTCGAATGTGGTAGGGTTTAATAAAAAAGGTATATCATGTTCGAATATCGTAGTCTCCCCCGTAAAAATATTAATAGTCGCTAATCCATAAACAATATTCAAATGTATTTGTCCAAGAGGTACATAACTATCAAACCAAATACACATAGTATGATTTGATAATCCGGATATCGTAGAATCAGTATTATATGGAATGAATGACCCTGGAGAAAGAATCTGATACAATTCTCTCGTTATAGTACTACCATTTTGTCGTTGTGTATATACGATTACAGTTTTTGATTCTTCTATAAATCGTTCAACATAAATATCTAGGCGATGAACTTGAAATCCACCCATTACAATTTTTCCATTTAAGGTATTGCTAGTATAATTCGCACTTTGTTCGGCGATCGATAATTGTCCGATTTGACCAATTTCTTCTATATTCGACAAATGAATTTGGCCATCCGGTGTTTTTACGCCATATAATTCAAAAAAAGAGCCTACTTGTAATAATATTACTATATTTTTTCCATAAATTTCCACATATTTTTCATATAAAGAAAAATACAGTTTAGTGGTAGAATTCGGATTATCGATTGGAGTATTGCTTGATTTTGCATTTGATTTTTTCGGAGGCATTTTTGAATACGTATACGATAAACAATATCACAAACTATTTATGTAGATTTAAAATATTATTTATTTTTTGTTTTTATACTGGCAAAGTCATCAAGCCCATTTTTTGCGATATATTGCATCTCTCGCATAATGCATCCGAAGGATGCCCCTGAATGTCCACTATATCCAAGTTGTTCGATTTTTTTATAAATTCGAACAACTTCGGAAGAACTTGAAAACATAAACGATTCTTCATAGAAGTTTTTCATATAATCCCAGAGTTCGAGCTGTGTAATTGCCCCAAATGCAGTTACATATATAATTCTGTCATTATCAGGAATAAATTCGAACAATATAGGGTTAGTAGTCATTTTCGAAATAACCAAGTATGCATTTAATAAACAATCTATTCATAAATCAATTTTATTGTATATTTTTTGTAAAATTGATGGATTGATTATGATAGATAATATTTTAAGAACAAAATCATAAATGTCTGAAATCTCTGAAATATCTCAACTACAACTTGAACTGGAAGCGTTGCCTATAACTACGACGAAACTACGATTCTCTAATCGAAAATTAACGGAATTCCCCGACCTTTCTAGATTTACGAATTTATTACGAGTACACTGTTCAAACAACTGCTTTACAACTTTTTCAAAGTTACCCGACTCTCTCAAATACTTTGATTGTTCTAGGAATAAATTGCAGAAATTATCAAAGTTACCCGATAACTTAGAATATCTGAATTGTTCAAAGAATCAATTACGAACTTTATCCAATTTACCGATTGGACTATACGAATTAGATTGTAGTTCTAATTTTATCGATAATGCCGAATATTCAGAAGAACTGCCTCCAAGTTTACACATCCTTAATTGTAATAATAATCGATTTCAACATTTACCGATATTACCAAAAACATTAATGGAATTATTTTGTTCTAATAATAAATTGGAAGAAATAATAGTATCGCATACAAATTTAAAAGTATTATATTGTTTTAGCAATTGTATAAAATATCTATCTACTTTTCCAGATGGATTCGAAATATTATTTTGTTTTACTAATCAACTACATACTCTGCCATTTCTTTATAATACAAATTTAAAATCTCTAGATTGTTCCAATAATTACTTGAAAGAATTACCGAAATTTCCCGAAACATTAATTGAATTAAATTGTGCGTCTAATCATCTAAAAAACATCCCTGATTTGAATGATAAATTATCCATATTCGAATGCCACAATAATCTAATCTCTTTTATAAAACCGAACGATACCTTAGATAAAATCAAACATAAGGTAAAAATTATAAATAGAGCCCGATTCATATATTTCGCAGCAATATTGTTGAGACGTAAGCTACTTGATTGGTTATGGATCAAAGTGAGAGAACCTAAAATCAAAGAAAAATATCATCCATCCAAATTAATTAAACTATTGAAAAATAGAGATAACCCCTCGAAATATCTAGAAGATACAGTAGATCTTTGGACATCTAACTCTGAATTCCACTAAGAACTAAAACAAGAAAAAACAATTATACGTGTTTCTCTCAAAAAAAATATATTTTTATTTACATATTTTCTAATTCAAGATGTTAAATACTTATTCTCTCCACCATTTCATCTTCCTTGTTTTACTTGAAGAGTTTGTTTCTGCTTTTTTGCTGTTTTACTTTTTTTTGGTTAATTTTTTATTTTGTTTTAATTTCTATCGTAGATTTTTATAACAAGTTATCTAAAAACTTATTCAAATCTGTATCTTTTCGTAAATTTTCAAATAAATAATTTGGATGGTATTGTTTCATAATTTTAGGTTCTCTTATTCTCTCCCATAACCATTTTTTTAATTGTTTTTTGAATTTTAAACACCAATATAAATGACGAAAATTATTTAATGTTTGTATTTGTTTGTTACATATATCCTTTTCAATTTCAATATCTATTATTTCACAAATCGGATTATTATTAAAATGTATTTCTCGTAAATTTTTATTCAAATATGGTAAAGAATTCAATTGATTATCCCAACAATGTAACGATTCTAATTTTTCATTTAAAGATGGTAAAGAAGTTAATTGATTATTATGACAATTTAATGATTCTAATTTTTCATTTAAAGATGGTAAAGAAGTTAATTGATTATCATTACAATGTAATGTTTGTAAATTTTCATTTAAACATGGTAAAGAAGTTAAATGATTATATTCACAATATAATGTTTGTAAATTTTTATTTAAACATGGTAAAGAAGTCAATTGATTATTATTACAATATAATGTTTGTAAATTTTTATTTAAAGATGGTAAAGATGTCAATTGATTATCCGAACAATATAATCTTTGTAAATTTTTAAACCTCTCTAAAGAAGGAATAAATGTTAAATTACGACTTGGTAAGTATATACGTTTTGTATCTTCTGGTAAAGAATCCAAGTATGTGTTTATATCAAAATCCATCTGTTTAATTGTTTACTATTATATTATAATTATTATTATATTTTAAATCAATTTTATTATAAAATATACTAACCATTACAGAAATGTAATTGTGAAATAGTATAATGTCCTTCGGTTGCTTTTACACTATTTGAAAGTTTGTCTCATTTTTCTTTCCGGTCGGTGTAATAAACTATTTTACACCCTTCAAGTTTCTTTTCATTTTATACAGAAAGGCGGGATTTTAAATCTTCAAGGGTGTAAAAAGATAACACTCTTAAATAAACAATATAAATATTTTTTAATAATGATTATAATGTGCGGAATTTTTGGTATACTTAATAATAATGAACGTATGTTTTCCAAAACATTTATTCAAACCCAATTTGAAAAAGGGAAAGGCCGTGGACCCGAATATTCCGGGACACATTTTATTGGGAAAAATACAATATTCGGATTTCATCGTTTAGCAATAAACGGATTAAATTCAAATTCGAATCAACCCATAATAAAAGATAATATTACGCTAATTTGTAATGGAGAGATTTATAATTATAAAGAGTTATATAAAATTCTAGAAATTAATCCAGAGACGCAATCCGATTGCGAGGTAATTATCTATTTATATCAACGATACGGAATTGAAAAAACATTACAATTGATCGACGGGGTATTTGCATTTTTACTATTAGATTATGACGTTGAATGCGAATCTATCAAATTATATGCAGCAAGAGATCCTTTTGGAGTTCGTCCGTTATATATTCTTCATTCCGATATCGATTATGAAAATATATTTGGATTTGCATCCGAATTAAAGTGTCTCTCCAATTTTTGTCATAACTCATATACAATCGATCATTTAACTCCAGGAACTTATCAAAAATATACACAAACCTATCAGGTATCTTCCGAGTGGGTTCGAGAGAGTAGTAATCCTAGATATCATTTACCGGGATTAATAAATACGCAATATTCTCAATACGACTATTTTTCGGAAATCGACTATTTGAAACCGAGAATTCAAACGGCATTAATCGCCGCAGTTGAAAAACGTTGTTGTACAACAGAACGACCAATCGCATGTCTTTTATCTGGTGGATTAGATAGTTCTCTCATTACTGCATTAGTGAATGATTTTCATAAAAAAAATGGATTACCTGTATTAGAGACATATAGTATCGGCATGAAAGGTTCGGTCGATTTATATTATGCGAAAATAGTAGCAGATTATCTGGGAACGAAACATACAGAGATTATTTTAGAAGAATCCGATTTTTTAAATGCGATTCCGGAGGTCATTTATGCAATCGAGAGTTACGATACTACAAGTGTTCGTGCCAGTATTGGTAATTATTTACTTGGAAAATATATTTCCGCAAATTCAGAAGCAAAAGTCATTTTTAACGGCGATGGTTCAGATGAACTAACGGGTGGGTATTTATATTTTCATAAAGCACCAAATTCGGTCGAATTTGATAACGAATGTAGACGATTACTTTCAGATATTTATATGTACGACGTTTTACGCTCTGATAAATGTATTTCTACACACGGATTAGAGCCACGTACACCATTTTTAGACAGAGCATTTGTACAAATGTACTTAGAAATACCTTCCGAAATTCGGTTTCATGCAAAACATAACGTATGTGAGAAAGATATATTGCGTAGTGCATTCGACAATTATCAAAACGTGGATAAAAACAGATTATTGCCGGCGGAGATTATATGGCGAAAGAAGGAGGCATTTAGTGACGGAGTGAGTAAAACCTCTCGTTCTCTCTACGAAATCATTCAACAACATGTTGAAACGAATCAATTACATATGAATTCCAGTAATTCGGCTCGTGAATTGAGTCCATATACATTTAATCCACCGAATACACCAGAACAAATGTATTATCGGAATGTATTCGAACAATTTTACCCTGGGAGGGATGATATAGTTCCTTATATGTGGATGCCAAAATTTATAACAGGGGCAACAGATGCGAGTGCGCGTACACTATCCATTTATTCTGAAATAAAATAATTTTTCGAGATCAAAAATAATTACTATTATTGTAATTATTTTTTACTATTTTATTTTGCAATAGATACTAAATACATTCCAAAAAGTATAATGCAAATTCCTAAAATTTGATACATCGAATATTTTTCATTAAATAAAAACACACTAATCGCAATTAACGAAATCAACCCGATAGATTTCAATAATATGATATTTAATAAAGGCGTATTAAAACTTTTATCTAGATGAAAAATAAAAAAACTAGATGCCACCGTTAATAATGCTAATATAATAATACATACATATTCCAACGTAGTTAACTTCATATATTTTGTAAACATCTTAGTAACAGAATGTTGTTCAGAAAAGAATAAATATGCCAAGTATACACATACAATAATCGCTATAACAAATGTATTTAAAAATATATATTCGTGAGAATCTAATCGATTCGATATATGTTTTCGGAAATATGGACGTAGTTGTTGTAAAAATGCAATTCCAAATAAAAATGGATACATTCCACAACTTGTAAATATATTTATAAGTATATAAATAATTATTCACGATCATTAAAATAATTATATAATAATGTTTCTGAATTATGGTTTTCAATTTCTCCGCACATTAGGTTTGCGGTTTCATACATTTGTCGAAGAATATCATTCGGGGCAATAGACCCGACTTTAATAAACCCTTTTTTTATTAAAAACTTTTTTATTTCCGGAATAGAAGCCTGTTTTAGGTTTAAAGCATCTGTAGAAATACGTTGACGGATGGTTTTATTGGATATCAATACTCCTATTTTCGGAAAAATGGTCGAACGACCGATTCGATATGTACGTTTGTAAATCTTTCGGCGTTTTAAATATCTCAATTTAGGACCATCTTTTGACAATACATTCTTTTTTTTATGTAAATTTGATTTTGTACGTTTTTCAATCAAATCTTTTTTCATTTCGGAGAGAACCGTTTGTTTTTCTGTAATTTCCGTAGAGTCTATTTTAATTGGCGACGTATTCGTTATGGAGGAATAATCCTGGTTACGACGAGTGGTAGAGCCCATCATTTTACGATATGTAGGTAAAGTTCCATTTTTAAGATTTCCATATCCTGGATGAGGTGCAGTTACAAATGGTGGAGCGTATGTCGTAGCGTATGTAGGAGAAGGGTCATCATATATTGGGGTTGCATCATATATCAAAGAGGATTCTATAGGGGTCGATTCTATTCCCATATTATGTATAGGAACCGACGAATTATTTCTTAAAGTATAATTATGTGGACGTTGTGGAGGATTCGCTTTATTATTTGCAGCAACACTTTCATTCAAACTATTGAAATATTGTATTGATTTTCCAAAATCGGATTCAAATTGTGCGGAAGACGTATTTTTATTATCTTTGGTAATATTGGGTTTACCTTCAATTAATTGTTTATATTCTTCCTTTTGTTTTTTTTGTATATTTTCGCGAATCATCCGTAAAACGCCTTTTCGAAATGTTTTGTCTCGTTTCGGACTAGGAGATTTTACTTTTATATTTACATTTGAGGTTTTCTGTTTTTTTCTAGAAGTATTTTTTTCGCTTACTTTAAATAATTCTGGGTTAATTTTAATAGTTCTTTTTTCAGAAGAGGACATTTCTTAAATATTATCGTGAAAATATATCCATCCATTTTCTGTATTGAATTATATATTTTTTAAACTATCTAAAAAATTGATGTTAGTTTAATATTAATAATGAATCACAACCAACCAAATATTTCTGATATGTCGACTGAATCCATTACAATTCCTCAAATGTCAGATAATAGAATCAAGATTCGTATTCGTAAACCTAAATCTAAAAAACCAATAAAAATCGTTGAATTAGAAAAATCGGCCTTTATTGAGCCTATTCGACTGGATGAATTTCTGAATTCATCCTCCATCCATGATTCATCCTCCATCCATGATTCATCCATCCATGATTCATCCTCCATCCATGATTCATCCTCCATCCATGATTCATCCATACACGATTCGTCCATCGATTTATCATATTCCATAAAAGATATTATTGACAATATGAAAGAAACGATAAACTCCGAAAATATAGACATCGACAATCCCGCCTCTGTATTAAACCATATCGGGTCATATACAGAAGAGCCATTTCAGGTGATTCAATCTTATTTTGAAGGTCAACATTTAGACCGGTTAGTTAGACATCAAATCGAATCATATAATCATTTTATTAATAACCAAGTTCAAAGAACAATCGATATGTTTAATCCCGTAATGGTAAGGTCCGAAAACGATTATATCGAACAACATAATCAATACATGTTAGAAGTAGCTATTTATTTCGAGAATTTTAAACTGTATCCTCCACAAATTCACGAAAACAACGGAGCAACGAAATTGATGCTTCCTCAGGAAGCTAAACTGCGAAATTTTACATACGCATCTACCATGACAATCGATATTCGACTTGAATATACGATTCGAAATACCGAAGCGATGGACCAGCCACGAAAAATACAAAAATTCCTTCCCAAAATTAATATCGGGAAAATGCCGATTATGTTAAAATCATCCATTTGCGTTCTAACCCAAAATAATCATATCCATCCAATCCATACGGGAGAATGTAGAATGGATTGTGGCGGATATTTTATCATAAAAGGCTCTGAAAAAACGGTATTAGGACAAGAACGTGCGGCCGAAAATCGCATCTATTGTTTTGACGGTAAAAATACGACTAAATGGGACTATTTCGCGGAAATTAAATCGATTCCAGATAACAAGTGCATTTCTCCTAAACAAATTGAAATGATGATTGCTTCTAAAAATAATGGATTTGGAAATGGCATTTTTATCACGATCCCTCGTATGAAACAACCCGTCGAATTATTTACACTATTTCGGGCATTAGGCGTCTTATCCGATAAATCAATATGTGAATATATTATCTTAGATACATCCGACCAACAATATTCCGAAATTATCAAATTTTTACAAGCTTCTATTATAGATTCGAATAAATACATGGACCAAGAAGATTCTATGCGACATATTACTAGCAACGTTACATTTATGCCATTAAATATGGATAAAGAAACCGGTGCACGAAAAAAACGTGAATTTGCGCAAGATGTCCTAGATAATGATCTATTTCCTCACTGCAGGTCAAAAGGACAAAAGTTGTATTTGCTTGGATATATGGCGAATAAGCTAATCCAAACCGCATTAGGTTGGCTACCTACTGATGACCGCGATTCGTATTTAAATAAACGTATCGATTTAACGGGTACCCTTCTAAATAATCTTTTCCGAAATTACTTCAATAAGTTAGTCAAAGAAATGCAAAAACAAATCGTTCGCGAAATAAATAATGGTTCTTGGAGATCTATCGAAGATTATGAAAATATTGTAAACATGACCAATATCTATAAAATTATGAAATCAACCACAATCGAGAATGGTATCAACCGCGCATTAGCCACCGGGGATTTCAGTATTAAACAATCCAACTCAAGTAAGGTAGGAGTTGCACAAGTATTGAATCGGCTTACCTATGTTTCGTCACTAAGTCATTTACGTCGAATTAATACTCCTCTTGAAAAAAGCGGGGAATTGATTGCACCGCGTAAACTGCATAATACGACATGGGGATTTCTATGTCCAGCGGAGACGCCAGAAGGTCAATCTATCGGTATTGTCAAAAACATCAGTTATTTGGCACATATCACCATCCCTACAAATAGCGAATCTTTGTATGAATATGTGAAACCATTTATTAAGCCAATAGAAGAAATATCACCGGTTCAAGCAAATCATAAAATAAAGGTTTTTATAAACGGCTCATGGATGGGCGTTACCGAAACTCCAATAGAATTATACGCGGATATAAAAGAAAAGAAATATAGCGGAATTATTAACATATATACATCTGTGATATTCAATATTAGATTGAAAGAGATCCGAATTTGTACAGATAGCGGTAGATTGACTCGCCCTGTTCTAAAAGTAAAGAACGGGAAAACCATCCTCGATAAATTCATCATTCATCAACTGGAGTCAAAAGAACTTAGCTGGAATGATTTATTAACCAATTGTAAATTGGATGAATCTGTCATCGAATATATCGACCCAGAAGAACAAAATCTATCGATGATTGCTATGCAGGCAAAGGATAAAATGCTCCAAGATACGAACCTTCATTTTAATTATACACACTGTGAAATCCATCCATCTACTATTTTTGGAGTCTTAGCATCATGTATCCCTTTTCCAGAACATAATCAAGCGCCTAGAAACACGTATCAGTGTTTACATCCAGAAGAATTTGTTTATATGGAAGATGGAAATGTAAAAATGATAAAAGACATCGTAATTAATGATAACGTACTATCATTTAATCCAGAAACACTAGATGTCTCTGTTACAAAAGTAGTCAATCAGTTTGTTCGTAAAAATGAAAATCCAATATATAAAATAACCACAATTTCAGGAAGAGAAATACGTGCAACATCTGACCATAAGTTTATGACAAATGAAGGATGGAAAACTGTATCTGAACTAATAATTAATAATCGTTTAAATATAGGCATACATGTAAAGTCTGTAAAAACAAATATTATATTCAACCCAAATAATAATATAATTCTTACAGAAGAACAATTTATACAAAAATTACGTGGTCTTGGAATCGAGGAGACACCTAAGAGAAAAATAAATAAACTTTTTAAATATGTGAATGACTTAAAAAATATAGGATTACTACCTCTTTATGAAAATAATGAGAAACTAAATATATTGTCAAGAATTATTGGTTTCTTATATGCAGATGGATCAATAAACAAATATTTAAAACACCGATATAATACAACAGATTTCCAATGTTCGTTTGATTTTGGAACAGAAAATGATGCAAAAGATATGGAGAATGATATACTAAAATGTGGGTTTAGGCAAGTTAAAATATTAGAAGGAACACGTTCATTTATACCTGGAAATAGTAGTCGTATTCAAACTCATCATACATTTACATGTATTCATAATGGTTGTCTTCCTGCATTTTTAATAGCGCTTGGTATAAGTTATGGAAGAAAAACAGAAACTGTTAGAAATGACATACCTACTTGGATTTGCGATAACAAAGAGTATGGAAGACAATTTATGAAAGGATTTCAAGGAGGAGATGGGTGTAAAATAAAATATGTAAATACTATTGATAAACGTGTAAATAAAAAAACTTGTATTATCCAATTAGGCAATACATCTCAAAATATTAATCCAAAATATAACGATTCTCTTTGCAAGTTTATGAATACATGTAAACATATGCTAAATGAATTGGGAATAATTACAGGCAAAGACATAATAGTTCAAAATGTATCTGATACTAGAATACAAGTTTCTTATACTATTTCTAGTATTTCATCAAATTTAATAAAATATTATGATATGGTAGGATATGCTTATTCTGAAACAAAAAATAATTGTTCATTTAAAGTGATAGAATATTTAAAATCAAAACAGTTGCATAATCATTTACATAAAGATTCAAAATTTATGAAAATTTCAGAATGGAAATTAAATATTGTAAATAACTTCGCATTTTTACCAATAAAATCAATTATCCCTGAACCTGACGGATTTGTATCTGATATAGAAGTAGAATCAGATAATCATTCATTCATTACAACTAATGGATTTGCTAGTTCAAATTGCGCTATGGGCAAACAGGCGATGGGAGTTTATGCAACGAATTACGATAAGCGAATGGATAAAACTGCGTATGTCTTAAACTATCCATCTCGTCCGCTTGTAGATACGCGAATCATGAACTTTATCCATCTGAATAATATTCCATCCGGATGTATGGTGAATGTTGCTATTATGACACATACCGGATATAATCAAGAAGATAGTGTATTGATTAGTAAAGGTGCGCTTGACCGCGGGCTATTTATGGCAACCATCTATCATACAGAAAAAGATGAGGATAAAAATATCATTCGAGATGAGATTATTCGGTGTAAACCCGATAAATCCAAAACGAAAGGAATTAAATTCAGCAATTACGATAAACTCAATACCCACGGATTTATTCCGGAAAATACGCTCGTAGAGAATCGAGATGTCATAATTGCCAAAATTATCCCCATTAAAGAAAACCGTAATGATCCAACAAAAGTAATTAAATACGAAGACCAAAGTAAGACCTTCCGTACTACAGAGGAAACGTATATTGATAAAAATTATACGGGACGAAATGGAGATGGATATAATTTCGCAAAAGTGAGGGTTCGTATTCTTAGAAAACCAGTTATGGGAGATAAGATATCCAGCAGACATGGTCAAAAAGGTACTATCGGAAATATCATTCCAGAAGAAGATATGCCTTTTACAAAAGATGGTCTAAGACCAGATATTATTATCAACCCTCACGCTATTCCATCCCGAATGACTATCGCGCAACTAAAGGAAACCTTATTGGGTAAAGTATTACTCGAACTCGGTCTCTTTGGAGATGGTACGAGTTTTGGAAATTTAGATGTAAGTACGATCGCGAAAGAGCTACAGAATCTGGGATATGAAAGTTACGGGAATGAAGTGTTATATAATGGGCTGACCGGCGAACAGTTGGAAACCAATATCTTTATGGGACCTGTATTCTATCAACGTCTAAAACATATGGTGAATGATAAACAACATTCTAGAGCGATTGGTCCTATGGTGAATCTTACTCGACAACCTGCAGAAGGACGTAGTCGTGATGGCGGTTTCCGTATTGGGGAAATGGAACGAGATGTAATGATTGCGCACGGGATGTCTCGATTCTGTAAAGAACGATTATACGATGTTTCGGATAAGTACAGCGTTCATGTTTGTAAGAAATGCGGACTAGTCGCATCATATAACGACGGGGATAAAGGGCGGAATACTATGGCGGATTTTACCATTCACTTATGTAAAACGTGTGGAAACACTACCGATTTTGCGAAAGTAAATATTCCGTATGCGTATAAATTAATGGCACAAGAACTCCAAACGATTAATGTGATTCCTCGTATAATGACGGATTAGAATAGTTTGTTACTGTTATTTCTGAGACATTTTCCTCTTTCCGTTTTTGTATACATTTATCACTCATGCACTCATGCGGTTTTATTCCAAACCAACCAATATATGCTCTGTATATAATTGCAAAAAGAAGGATAAACGCGAAAAAATATACGAATCCGTAAAACAAATATGACAATATGGAGTTCCAAGACATCTATTATACTATTATTTGTGATATTTTTTATTATTTTTAATATTTATTGTTAAAATAATATTAACGAGGCCTATATTTTAGAGCAACGCGTATTTTAAATGCCGACTTTATTAGCAAAAAAAATACGAGCGCTTCCTCCTAAAAGGAGGATAAACTAAATTCTATTTTATAGAGGTTTCATCAATACAAATTATATCTTCTATTTTATACTTTTTGACTTCTTCATAAAATTCCTTCAAGTTATTATTTATATCAATATCCTTACCAAAACGCTTTACTGGTTCGTGTCTTATTCTTGTTAATTTCAAACTAATATTATTGTCATTTATAATTCTATGAATATGAGATTTATTCAAATATAAATCAGGAAATTTATTTTCCAATAAATAAAGTAAATCTTCTATAGTAATTGTTTTGTTCTTCTTTATTTGTTTCAATAAAAAAGAAACACGTTCTTTACTAACTTTATATGCCTTTGGAGTTCTTTCATATCCAGTAATTTTTCCTTCATTTTGATATTTATGAACCCAAAGCATTAAACTTCTTCTGGAACAATTGAAAATCTTACAAACTTCTTCTTGCGTTTTATCTTCAACCAAATAATAATTTACTGCGGTTTCTTTATGATCAATACTCTTTTGTGTAGGCATATACAATATAAAAATATAAAATATAAAATATAATTAATTTAAAATAATATATTATTATTTATTAATAAATGATTTCATTATTATGCTATATAGTTTTATATTATAAGATAGATGTAATTTTCAAACATATATATTTACCCTATGTAATTACTAATAATAATTATGATGTCATTTCTAATAATGAAGGTTTATATTTTTTATTAACTACAACAAGTTATTTTATGTTATTATTATATTCTTATACATTAACATATAGAATATTTATTTCAAATATAAATGATAGATATTCTATTGGATTAATGTTTATTTACTTGAAACATATTTTTGACATTATTATTCATAAAAATATGTTAATAGTAGAATATGAAATAAGTCGTGGTGTTATGTGGGTGTTTACTACACCACTTATGTTAAAAATGTATTGTAAAACAAATGATATAACTCTACAAAATATTAATATACATTATCATCTTATTTGTATTATTCCTCATATTTTTATAATTCCTTTCAAAAATAGTTCCATATATATTATTTCTACAATCGTATTTTCTATACCAGAAATTCTTTTTTTGAAAACTCTTTATAAATATAATCAATTACCTTTTACAAATTTATTTATTTTAATATGGATTATTTTTATGTTAATCAATATATTAGAAATTACGCAATTATGTAAACCAGAACTAATTCATGCGTTTTATAATATTGCTGATACATTATGTAAATTCATATGTAATGTGGTTATTTCAAATTATAACGAACAAGAAATAATAGTTCGTGAAAATATGGATTTACAAAGCATAAATTTTGTTTCTCATATGATAAAATCTATAAAAGATTTTGAAATGGATAATCAAAATTTAACATTTTTTTGTAAAAATTTAATAAATTATTGTAGAAAAAAATTCGTTGATAAAATACCATTAACAAATGATAAACTAAAATTGGAATTATTGAAAAAGATTTTACCATTTGATTTAGATAGAGATTATATAAAATATGGTGCTGGTGCTGGTGCTGGTGCTGGTGCTGGTGCTGGTGCTGGTGCTGGTGCTGGTGCTGGTGCTAATAAAGAATTTAATTTTATTTGTATTTTATTTATGGATATTGTAAATTATACGGAATTGGCGAAAAAATATAATGGTGATATTATTTTCAAATTATTAAATACTATTTATAATCATTTTGATACTATTATAAAGAAATATAAATATTTACAGAAAATAGAAACGATTGGAGATGCTTATATGGTCGTTGGTGATATTTTTAGAAATGAATTAAATCATAAAGATGTAATAAAAGAAATTATTTTATTAGGATTAGATTTTATAAAGGAAATCAAAACAATAACAACACCAGACAAAATACCACTATGTATTCGTATTGGAATTAATATGGGTTCAGTAAATATAGGAATATTAGGTAATGAAATACCACGATTATGTGTAGTAGGAAATGCTGTAAATGTAGCAAGTAGGTTACAATCTACAGCAGATGAAGATACCATTCAAATAAGTCATCATATATACGAGCAAATAGAATATATAGATTTTGGAATGGATATAGAATTTACAAAAAAGGAAAATGTATTTTTGAAAAATATAGGGTCTGTAACAACATATAATATCAAATCATAATAATATAAAAATAAATTATTATAATATATAATTGAATGAATGGATATAAAGATAATCCAGACCAATCCAGACCAATCCAGACCAATCCAGACCAATCCAGACCGAACTAATACATTAAGATTGACGCAAGAATTTAATGAAAAATTTTTTAGTCATACGAGAAAAAGTATAGATATAACAAATCTTTCAATTATGAAAGACGATATCAAAAATTATAGACCACTAACAGATATACAACTTACACAATTAGAAGATTTAACAGAAAACGAAAAAATAGAAATTATAAAAACATATAATATTATGTTTTCATCTATAGAAAATTTAATAAATTACACCGACCAAAAAGAAAAATGAGACAAACTTTTTATTTAAAATAAAAAATTTGTTATTCTCCTTCTTAATAGTGTAAAAGCACCCTAAAGGGCATTAGGCTATTTCACAATTACATTTCTGTAATGGTTAGTCTATTTTATTGGAATTTGTATTCTCTTCTATACTTTTCAGGTCTTTCTCCTGTTTCCATATAAGATTTGAATACTTTTTGGATATTCTTACATCCGTTCTTATCACGATTGATACACCCCTTCCTATTATTTTCCATTAGTAGCCATAAAATATAGAATGGGTTATATAATACTATAAAAGTGTTCACGTACGAGTACATCCTGAAATTGCACCTTCTTGTTTTAATTTTACAATAGTCGTCTTAGGCATATCTTCATAAAAATCATCAATTAATATCGTTCGTTTCTTTGTAGCACTAAAACGTGATTTTTTTTTATCAAATAGTTGTTTACGTTGATTTATTAACATATTTTGCATCGATTTACTATTTTTATATTTTTTAAAAAGTTCAGAAGGTAATATATCTGGTGCACCATTCTCAAAAATCGTATCTTTACATCCTTCATTACAATAAAAATTCTTACATGAGGCTAATTCAATTTCTCTCGTTTTTGCCATATTTTTTGGATCTTCGAATTCTGCTAAATTTCGTTTAGTATTCATAATCTCCTCTTTTATACGTTTACATTCTGGAGATGATTTTGAGTTTGAATTACATATCTTTTTCTCTTTTTCTAAAGCTGCTTTATATTGTTCTTGAAATAGACGTTTCACTTGTAAATGGGTTTTAGCAGCATCTTCCAACCAGAGTTTACATTTGGTATCCAAACATTTTTGTCTCTTTGAATTATGTCCACCTTTTTTTACAAATTTACGTTTATATTTCCTAGTAGCCATCGCGTGTTATATATTAATAACAATAAAATATTATGCAATCGCATATAATCCAATTATCCATCCAAAATAATGTAATAATGAATGATATGCGATATGGTTCTCACAACACCATTCTAAAGAAGAATAATAATCCGAACAAATAAAGGATAACGTAAATAATCCTAAAATAATATAATACATACATAAAAACGGATAGGATGGTGTATTATAAAAAAACGTATATATAATACATAGGGTAATCGCGATACGGACAATCACCGCATCAATACGATGTATTACAGATTTGTTTACAGGATTTTTCCAAAATAGACTACTTGTAATAAATAATAAAAAAAGCGTTATTTGTAAAAGATAAAAGACGGAATGTTTTACATTATGGAAAAATGAGAGAATAGCGGTTAATAATATTAAAAGACTGGTTTTTTGCAATATTCGATAATCTCTCATTTATATGAAATCCTAAATAAAAATTAAGATAAATGCATAAAAATCATTTCGCTTATAAATATATCTAATACAGATGTCATCATCGGATGTTCCGCCAAACTCCTTTATAAATGATATCCGAACCTCTTCCCAATTTAAAGGAGTTACTTTCTCAAAATATAAAAAAACCGATGTCCGTAATCAACTAATTAAGAATATGGTAAATGGAAAAGTAGAGCCGGCGTGTTATTGGGCAGCAGAACTTGTATGTGCCGGTCATTATATGGAATTATGGGAAGCCATCCTCCATTATGTAGGTAAGCATATTCATTTAGGAAATCCTAAAATAGCTATTTATCTCGAAATGCGATATAACATTTTCAGAAATATTATGGCACAGGGGTTATATATCTCCGAGATAGATTTAAGAAATTCAAGTAAAATACGCGGGCTATTTGCTGAAATCATTTGCATCCTCGTATTATCTAATAAAAAACACAGCTTCGAATCTATAAAGATCAATCGTACAGAAGAGTTTGATATGACGCAAATGACCGAACGACTTAAAGCACCGAATGTATTCTTTATAGAGTCTATTTTTTTAAAAAAAGATCCAAAAGAAATATTTATTCCAATAAACGAATTTGCATATTGTATTTCGGATGAATGTGCCAATATGAGGAATGCTTCCTATTGGATCGAATGGATCATCGAATTTGATATTCTATGCCGTAATAAACGATCGCCTACATTCTGTGAAAAACGAACATATGTGCCGGTAGACGTAAAATATCAAAAAGATATCATTTGGTTAATTTGGGACTGTTTATTCCATAAAAAAACCACCCCTTTCATCGAAAAAATTCTACGTGCGTTATTCTCTCTTTTTTGTATTAAATATACTCCCGCTGCATCTAAACGTCGTAGATATTTATTATATTATGCCGTTGCATTATTAACTGAACCGGTTCCTACAAATATTGAGATGATAAGCAATAAAGAAATTATACAAAATGTAACCGAAAAGATTCACGAGATTTATAAACAGATTAAAAAAACGGAAGAATCGCCGAATACCGAATATTTATTCACCAATATGGATAGCCGTGTTACATTCGAAGAATCTGTAAAACGTATGGAGTTGATGAACACGGTAGATTTTGCAAATTATTCGTAGATAATAATTATATGTTTAGAATAATAATTATAATGAAGTATTGCCCAAAATGGTTCTCATTCCCATACTTTTACTACAGATTCTACTGGGGGAGGCAGTCAAGTAGATATTCGTAATAAATTTATTGTATTGAATTATATTATTCGATATTAGATTTCTCTCCAGTATAATAAAACATAAAATTGAAATGATTTTTATGTTTTCATTCATAAAATATAAAACAACCAAACCAACGAAATCGCCAAACAATAAATGTTATCTACACACAATCCATTCGGTGTTCTCGAAGAAGTCGTCGACGAAAAAACGACCAACGATTTACAAAGAAAAGTAAAGAAAAAATTGAAAGAAATCGAGAGATTAAAAAATCTGCCAAAAGAAGGTTTATCCGAACAACAGGTTTCTAAAATAAATACAGAAAATTACTGGAGACAATTTTTACCATCCAGACAGAAGCGTATTCTAAAAAATAATTGGGGAATTTATAGTACCTTTAACGAAATCGGAGAAAAATATCTAAATTCGGAAAATGAATGTCCTATATGTCTAACCGTAATTAAACCGGATTTTATCGTACGCACGAACTGTTCTCATATATATTGTGCGACTTGTATTAAAGGCATGATTATGCACGAAAATCTGAATTGTTCTTTATGCCGCGAAGATATTTGGGATTATCATTTTAACGATGAAGATATTCGGATCGAATTAACAAATCTGATGTTTACACGCAGTAAATTATAAATGCAGTAAATTATAACTTTACAATATTCGCAGTAAGTATGAGTTTACTTTCCACATAATATCCATGCAATTCACAAAAACACTTATTTCGTCCATCGTTTTTTTATTATACTTTTTCGTTCTATGTTTCAATATATAAATACATTCTTCAATCAATAATGGCAGTTTTTGTAAAATCATTTCTACGAACTTATTGTATGACGAGGTACAATCATAACAACTCTTCTTAAAATCCTCTATATTTTCTAAAATATATGCATACATATTTGTTATATATTTGGTCCTCTTTATGAGGTGATTTTCGAATTCTATTTTATTTATGAATTTTTTCATACGTTTAATGAATGTATCTTTAATTCTGGAAAGAGTGTTTATATTACATAATTGTCTTCCGCTACGTAATTCCATTCCATCATTCATTACAGTATGATTTGATAGACACTCCATAAGAGTATTTTATGATGGATATAAATCTTATAATTTATATTATTTTTGATATAAATGATAAATCACGAATTAAGAATGATGATTCCAGACAATATACATATTGTAAATAATAATACATATTTCGTAATTTCTTGAAATATATTGAAATGAGTTAGATGTATAAACACAATCTCGCGTATAAATAAAAAATATACAAATACAAATAAAAGTGGACAAATAAACCAATAAAGATGTATTTTTGTACGTAATATAACGATAACTAGAGAGAATAAATACAGAGTCGTCATTATTGGAAAATAATAGTCAATATACGGGACATTAAGTATACGTTCCATTTCAGGATAATGCGTTATATCCTTTCCAGCGGTGTAGTTTCGGTCGTCTATTATTTTAGCTAGATACGATATCGGACATTCTCCATCGATAAATGTGTATAAAAACATTATACCAAAGAAATACATGATATAAATGATATCCATCGTATTATTTTCTACAATAAATGGAAATATAATTAATAAAGGAGAATGTATAAAATGAATTATCCCTAACGTCGTAATAATCATAATTATTTTATATAAATGAGAGTTTTTATTATTATTTATTACATATCTAACGTAAGAAAATATCGTTCGATTAAATAATTATATTTTTATAAAAGATTTTAATATGAATTTTGAGAGAAACCGGATATCTCATTTTTCATACCGTTTTTATTCATTATACTTGTTACGGTATTTTACAGGTTGAGTTTATTTATTAAAAAGTATATATATATTATATATATAAATTATGAGCAAAAGAGTAAACCCTTTAGCACTAATAAAGGAAAAATTTAATACGTTTATTGATACAGATTATGAACGTAGATGGAAACAACATGTTTATTCATATAATACAAATTTATGTAAAGAGGAACTTGCTATAAATGATGATGTATATGCCAGAATGAATAGTTGTCAAGAATGGGAAGAAGGTAAAATTCACAAAATAAATCAACGAGGAGAATACAAAAACTATAATATAAAATACAAACATACAAATAAATTTGGACAAGTAATAGAAACTAATGTTGAGAGACATTTGATAATTAAAAAAATAGAAAATAAAGACACTTCATTTAAATATGCAAAAATAAACGAATCTGAAAATACAGAATCTGCTCAAACTATAATAGAAGAAGATTCCAGTGAAGAATGTAAAGAATTTAATATAAAACTAAAAGAAACACCATCAGAAGATAATAAAGAGTGGAAGAAATGGAGAGAAGATATTTCAAATCGAATATTTGAAAAAGTCGAAAAAAAAACAGGCGTTAAACATGTTAAACATGAGATTTTTAAAATATTAACCGAAATAGGGGAAGATGGAGAATACATAATAAAAGATCATTTAATTTATTATTTAGTTTTTTTATTGAATACAAACAACCATTATATTTTAACAACAAATATCATCGCATTATCATGTAGAAAGTGTTTTCCAGAAGGAAATGATTTTAATAAATATACGAAAATACAACAATATTTACTATCTTGTAATAATTATAAAAATTATTTAATCGATATGAATACATTTCCATTAAGAAAAGCATTAGCAGAACAATTTCATATTTATATTAATGAAATATTCATTTTTTTAAAACATGATAAAGATGATAAACATGAATTAAAAGTACAAGAATTGTTACAACAATTTTATGATAGTGATGAAAAAGAATTAACTAGTGATAAATGTGAAGATATAAATGAAAATTCTCATAATCCATCATTAGCAAATCTAAATAATGTAAATTTTGTTTGTCAAGCATCTCAAAAACTAGAAATAAATAATATAAATGGAAAAAATAAATATTGTTGTGTGGCATATGTAAATGATATAATTAATAAAAATTATGATGATTACTACAACAGCGGAAAAAATAAATTAAAGGGTACTTTAACTAAGGACGAGGAAAATATTGTATATAATCAATTAAACAACCTTGCAACTGAAGTAGGTGACCCAACAATTAATGCGGCATTAGATGATTTCAAAACATTATTGCGTATAGCAGAACCTCCGAATAATGTTCTGAATGATGTCACGTCAGAATCACTACAAGGAGGATATAAAGGTGGGAGTAAAAAAACAAACGACTTCGATATTGTTGCATGGGAACAAGAAAATAATTATAAAGAAACATATGCTTTAATTCATAAAATATCAAATTTGGGATTTACTAAAAAAGATATCATTAAATTATTAAATGCATATAATTATAAAAATAAGAATATAATCATACAAAATAATTATTATTATGGTTCACAAAAAAAAATGAAAGGTGGTACTTCATTTAGTGTGGGTGATGCAGCTACAATAAAATATATGTTAAATGAAGAAGATGAGTTTAACAAACAAGATGAAGTTAAAGCTAAACATCAACTAACAAAACTTCAAAATAAGAATGATAATGATGATGACGACGAAGAAGATATAGAGGATGAGATTAAACAAGCATTAAAAATAGAAAATAATAAATCCGATGATTTAGATTCATTATATTATAATTACAAGATAGAAACATTATCAAAATTTAAAAAAATAATCATAAATAATGAAGATAAACCATTTTCATTAACATTATCAGATAAAGTTATTTTTGAAAAACAGCGAAATCGCCGTAACCATTTATTAAAAACATACAACGACTTATATAGTAAAAATAATTATAACTATGATACAGACACTACTATTTTTGGAAAATATTTAAATGCTACGGTTAATATAGAAGATGGCCAATTACAAAATGTAATAAATAGTCAAAATGGAATATTCTATGGCATAATTAATAATACTAACCAAACATATGGTGAATATATTTCTAACGATGGTAAACTATATGTAGATGGAATTTGGAAAAATAATAAAACAGATGATTCTAAATTATTGATTGATGGAACTATATATATATGTACGAATGATTCATCAATTGTTCAAACCATGGTAAATGAAGTAGAATTACCAGCACCAGTACCAGTAGAAGTAGTAGCAGCACCAGTAGTAGAAGAAGTCGAAGAAGCAGCACCAGTAGTAGAAGCACCAGTAGAAGTACCAGTAGAAGAAGTCGAAGAAGCAGCACCAGTAGTAGAAGCACCAGTAGAAGTACCAGTAGAAGAAGTCGAAGAAGCAGCACCAGTAGTAGAAGCACCAGTAGAAGTACCAGTAGAAGAAGTAGAAGCACCAGCACAAGTACCAGTAGTAGCACCAGCACCAGTAGTAACAGCACCAAAAGAACTAGCAGCACCAGCACAAGAATCACAAGAATCACCAGAAGTAGCACAATCAAGCAAAAAACGCAGATTTGAACAACAAGGAGGAACTCCTACAGAACCACTACATTCGCCAAAACCATTAAAATCCATATTAGAGTTTGCTTATAATTATATGACATTACAAAATCTTTTTATAGGTGATTATGATGGATATTTTAATATAACTCAAGGATTAAATTATAATAATTTAAACAATTTTATTGATGAATTTTTATTTTTTGATTTAACCGAACATTATGAATATAAAAAAGCATTAAATATATATAACCGAATTATAAAAATAAACGAAAACTTAAAAAATTATAAAGAAGATAAA
>Ga0209085_1000342_pt1 | contig 35099 bp, 36 predicted proteins | sample C_131016_EF_Meta_FD_187310 | JGI IMG/M metagenome (GOLD analysis project Ga0209085, IMG submission 187310) | Freshwater microbial communities from Lake Croche, Canada to study carbon cycling - C_131016_EF_MetaG (SPAdes) (version 2) | ecosystem: Environmental > Aquatic > Freshwater > Lake...
CGACCAAGCGTAGTCTTAGGCAGAAAATGAAGCGGGCATCAATGAATACAAATTATATGCTTGAGGTCCTGGCAGTGACGCTACCCCATTAACACATTATGAGTCAAAATTTCTTGCGCTTACCCTGGATATCTGGGTCATCAGCTACTAAGAGAATATCCCAACCTGCCTGGAGATAGTCTTCAAGTTGGGAAGGATGCAAACGCCCAAAATATTGACCGAGCACTTTTTTATTGTGGAATTTTCTCAAGGTAAAGACGATATTATTTTTGTTATATAAAGGACAGAGACCTTTATTACCTCCTACACCATTACCACCTGCAATACAAAAAGGCCAATCTAAGACAGCTTCTCCAGGTTGTTGCTTAACATAGTTCATATAAGCCAAAAAATCCTGACTTAAAATATTATTACTATAAGCAGAAGATTTCAAAGAGTATGCAGTATAAAGCTCAAGGCAAACTAAACTAATTAAAAATGCTGTTATTATTCGCTTTTTTAGTAAATTAAGTTGATGAAGGTCAATATTTAAAGCAAAAAGACTCAAGATAACAGGATAAATCACTGTAGATCTACCAGCAACTCTATTGAAGGTAAACCAAGGAAATATTTTAAGTGTTGGAAATGGCGTTCTCATAAATATGTGAATAAAAAGCACAAATAAAATGATTAGACTAGGTATAAAGATATTTTTTCGCCGACGAGTTAACCAGAGAACAAAAAGAGTAAATATTACATAAATACTTTTGAATAGAATTTGTTGAAGAATAGAAAAATTAAATTTTCCTGTTGGAACGTATAAAAGGCAAAGAAAAAAGATAATTAACAGAGGAGTGTATATATGCAGTTTATGCCGAGATTGCCATAAACCTATGATGGCTAGAATGAGCAAAAAAGAACTAGAAGTTCCATCTAGAGAACCTACCCATTCTGGGACATCACGAAATACTGATTCAATAGATGAAGGTGGTTTTATTGGATTAAAATTAGGCAGAAATGGAATCAATATTCTTAAAGGATTGAACCACCAAGCAGAATTTAATACGCCTGAAAAATCAAAGCTTAAGGCTTCTCGGAAAATTTGGAACGCTAAAGAAAGATAAAAATAGCTAAAAAATAAGATTAAACTTAATAAAATATATAAGGTGACAGAAGTCCTTAGTAATTCATCTTTGTATAACTTTAATTCGCTTGTCAATTGAGCCATTACTTGTGTTTTATCTTGGTAATATCTATAACTTGTAAGAAGAATAATAAAAACAAGAGAAATTGTGAGAGACATCAAAGCATAACCGAGAATATAGCCAAGATCCTGACCAAAAGATAGTATGAGCAACAAAATTCTAATAAGAATAAATATAATTGATATATGTTGGTTAAAAACTATTCGTTTAACTAAAATAAAATCAGCTACTAAACTCAGAATAGTCCAATGAATAATGGCAATATTTAAGTGAATTGTGTATCTAAAAATTGCATAAAAGTTTAAAAATATTACTGTTAAACTAGTTCCTGTAGCTCGAACAATGCCATAGTCTTGAAAAAGTAATAAAAAAACTCCAACAGCAGTAATAAAAACACTTAATAAATAGTAAAATTGCAACCAAGGACCTAAGCCAAAAAATGAATAGAAAAAAGAGTAAAATAAATCCATTTCAATGCCCCAAGCTTGAAATACTGAATTAATTCCATAAGGATAAAATACTTGATTATTGATTAAATCTAAATGGGGGAAGGGCCAAAGGTTTAAATTTTTAGCAAAGTAAAAGCCCATATATTCCCATAATTCACTATCCCCAGAAGAAAATAGAGGATGTTGAAAGTCTTTGATCACTAAAAAACTGAAAGCGAATAAACTAATAATCAGAAGGAGAAATGGCAGAATAAAAAATTTAGTTTTTCTCATTGTTCGGATAAAATCTATTATGTCAATCAAGGTTATCGGTATTGGTTTAGATGGTCTGGTTGGGTTAGGAGAGCAAGCGAGAGAAAAAATTGCTCAAGCTACCATTTTAGTAGGGAGTAAACGTCATTTAAGCTATGTAGTCCAGTCTACAGTCCCTCATTTAATCCTCGATGATTTTTTAGCTGTGACAGAAAAAATAGCCACTCTCTTAGATGAAGGGGAGGAGATCGCTATTTTAGTGAGTGGAGATCCTCTCTTTTTTGGCTTAGGACGCTTATTATTAGAGAGATTCCCAAGCGATCAAATATCCTTTTATCCCTATTTAACTTCTATACAGTTAGCCTTTAGTAGGATTAAGCAACCTTGGCAGGATGCCCAAATTATTAGTATACATGGCAGATCTTTTGAGCCTCTTATAACCGCCCTGCAACAGGGAAGGGAAAAAATAGCCATCTTAACTGATCCTCAAAATAGTCCCTGTGCCATTGCCAAACTATATTTACAACTAGATTTACCTATAGATTATCAGTTTTGGGTCTGTGCTAATTTAGGTGATCCCGATAGTGAGAGGATCTGGTCTTTCCAGAAAACAGAAATAGATGGCTTACTAGAGTCGGAATTTCCCAGTTTAAGTGTATTGATTCTTTTGCGTCAAGAACGAGTGATTCAAGGGGCAAAATTCCCCCTTTTTGGACTCCAAGATGAAGTATTTCACAGCTTTAGTGATCGTCCTGGGTTGATGACTAAAAGAGAAATTCGTATTCAGATCTTAGGAGAATTAGAGCTATTTCCTGGGCAAATTATCTGGGATATTGGCGCAGGAACAGGCTCTGTCTCTCTAGAAATAGCCCGTCTCTGTCCAACTTCTACTGTCTATGCTATCGAAAAGACGGCTATAGGGATAACTTTAATTGAGCAGAATCTAAAGACTTTTAGCGTAACTAATGTGCAGACTGTCTATGGTAGCGCTCCAGCTATTTTAGAGGGATTACCTGCACCTGATCGCATTTTCATCGGGGGAAGTGGAGGAAAGTTAAGGGATATTTTAAGTTATTCCAGGAAGCAATTAACTCCTAATGGTCGTATAGTTTTAGCTTTAGCTACCTTAGAACATCTTCAGGAGGCAGTTACTTGGTTTAAAGAGCAACAATGGAGATATCATCTTCTCCAAGTCCAAATCTCTAGATCTGTATCTTTTGCCGAGTTAACCCGCTTTCTTCCCCTCAATCCCATAACTCTTGTTTCTGCTTCTAATAGACCTTACAGCAAATTTTAGTCAAATATGAGCTAAAACCCATGCGGGAGCAGCATCGCTCCCCTGGTTTTATGGTGGGTCTGAACAGAAACTGCTGTAACTTGTGAGAAACACATCTAACCTGATACAATAGAATAAAACATTTATATACTTTAGAAACCCGTTTTGTCAATTCATAAAGGGGTAAGATGAAACATTTACGCAAAATCACTCTTATATTATTGTTAACAGGACTCAGTTTAACCATCTTTCCTGATTATGCTATAGCTGGAATGTCAGATGTCACCTTAACCGACATTGCCCAGTTAAGATTATCTACAATCTCATTTTTCTTGTTCGTCTATCTCGGCTCATCTTTTAGTATTTTTGGGCTATGGACTTGGTTACGTCAAGATTTTCCCAAATTACCTAAACTCTCTTTTGCCAAAGCAATGGCCTTGGTTCTTCTCTGGGGGTTAACTTTTCACCTACTCTTAGTAATGATTGCTGGAACTAGAGAATTAATGACCCCGCAAGCTTGGGAAAAAGCAGGCATAATTAACAAATTATCTCCTGCTGCTTTTGAACAGTTAATAGAAATGCGCCGACATAGCCTAGGAACACTGAAAACAGAACTATGGCGCTTGGCTGAAGAACATGAGGGAAAATTTCCTCTCAAAAAAGAATTATTATCGGTTTCTCCAGATATTTTATTAGAACCAAGGGGAAAACTACCTTATAACTATGTAGAAGGATTAAGCATCAACTCTCCGCTTCAAGTTCTAGCTTATGAACCAAATACCTATGGACAAGAACGGATGACATTGTTGACCAATGGCAGTGTAGAACTTCTTTCTTGGAGAGGGATTCAAAAAATGATGGGGGATGAGAAATGACATATATTCTTCAAACCATTTGGATACTTTTATCGGGCTGGGTTTCCTTTGTCAGGAATACTATCTCCTACGTTAACAGAGATACATTATTCATCATTCTGGAAGTAATTGGGACTATTCTAGTTTTAACTGTAGGTTTTCAATGGTTTATCTCTTGGTTTTATCAGAACTATAACGTAACAGAAGGACAACTAAAACCACAATGGCATCTCAAATGGACCATTATAGGGGTGGCTATTTTCTTCTTAATGTTTACCATTAGTATTAGTATAACTGGATTAATCCATGAAAGCATCTGGTTAGTACGTTCACCTTTTACTGAGTCGGCTTTAAAAAGTGCAGAGGCTACTAAGTCAATTCTCAAATACATGGGAGACCAACTCGAATCATACCAACTAGAACATCATCATTTACCCATAGTTGCTCAACCTATTCCTTTAAAAGAACTAGTAATCCCCAATTATAAAGGTAATTATATTGATGAATGGGGAATGCTAATACTATATAGCTCAGATGGCGAGTCTTATATTTTAAGAAGCTATGGACCTAATCGCATCTTAGGTGGTGGGAGTAGGGGCAAATATGATGATCTAGTCTATAGCAAGGGCGAATTTTTAACTGAGTGAAAGTAAACTTATTTAATTTTTTTATGGTGCTTATTATGAGACATTTACAAAAAAATACTCTTGTATTGCTACTAACAGGAATCGGTTTAACCATCTTTCCTGAAAATGCCTATGCTGGAATGCCAACATTTGTATTAAGCGATGTTGCTGCGTTAAGACTATCTACAATTTCATTTTTCTTGTTAGTGTATCTAGGATCATCTTTTGGTGTTTTTAGACTCTGGAATTGGTTACGTCAAGACTTCCAGAAATTACCAGAACTCTCTTTTAAGAAAGCAATGGCTTTGGTTTTGATCTGGGGGTTAGCTTTTCACTTACTCTTAGTAATGATTGCAGGAACTAGAGGCTTAATTACTCCTCAAGCTTGGGAAAAAGCAGGCATAGTTTACCAATTATCTCCCGATGCTTTTGAAGAATTTGTCGAAATACGCCGACATAAAATGGAACCATTGAAAAAAGAACTATGGAATTTTGCCGAAAAACATAGCGACAAATTTCCTCTAAAACAAGAATTATTATCGATTTCCCCAAATATTTTGTTAGAACCAGGAGGAAAAATGTCTTATAACTATGTAGAGGGATTAAGCATCAAATCACCCTCTCTAATTCTGGCTTATGAACCTGATACCTATGGACAAGAAAGAATGACATTACTGACTAATGGGAATATTGAACTTCTTCCTTTGAAAGCAATCAAAAAAATGATGAGGGTGACAAAATGAATTCCCAAAAACCTACGAAGAAGTCTCCTAGCCTTGCCAGTGATATTATAGGCAAGTTAATCGTAATTTCTTTTGTGTGTGTGATTATTAATTTATGGTTTATTCCTCAAATTATCTTTACACTTTTATTTGGCTGGGCTTTTTTTATATGTAGAAATCTATTCGACATTAACATTGATATAGTACTAATACTTGAAATAATTATCACTATTTTACTGTTAACTTTTGGTTTTCAATGGTTTATCTCTTGGTTGTATAAAAATTATTATGACCCTATTGAAGTAACAGAAGGACGACTAAAACCACGCTCACATCAGAGATGGATAATCATCGGATTCGCTATTTTATACTTAACTGGAACTATTAGCATAACTGGCATAATCCATGAAATGACTTTATTTGTACAACCTCCAATCGTCACCGAGTATTATGACTCGACTAGGAGAAGGATCGATCATGTAGGAGAAGATATCAAAAATGTTTATCAACGAGATGATCAACAAGTGCTTCATCCTTTACCCATAGTTGCTCAACCTATTCCTATTAAAAAACTTCTAGAACCTAAAGAACTTGTTAAAACACTTAAAAAACCTGAAGAACTTAAAAGATTTATTCAATCTATTGACTATATAAGTAATATAGATGAATGGGGAATGCCTATAATGTATAGTTCAAATGGGGAGAATTCCTATATTTTAAGAAGCTATGGACCTAATCGTATTTTAGGTGGTGGGGCTGGCGAATTTGATGATCTAGTTTATAGCGATGGTAAATTCTTGACTGATTGAGAGTTATAACAAGATTCTAGATCCCCCCACCGGAAAACTGTTTACATATGCTTTAGAATTGCTATAGTTTAATCTAATTGTTAAACCGCTCTTTGAGATGGGTTTCTATGTGTTTTAAAAAGGGAGAACGCAAGGCAACAATAATAATAATAATCGGCACAAAAATAAACAGGATGAATAATTTGCTAACTACTTCCCATTGACTGATAGCATCATTTAATAGTCCTTGACTATACCGTAACCAGAGCACTATTAAGCAGATTATCCCTAAAATTCCTAAAATTATCACTTCTTTAGTAGTGAGATTTTTAATTCCTAACCTGAAAGGTTGTCTTAACCAATCTACAATGATCATAGTGACTTTAACAATTGTTGTCAAAACTATCCCCAGTTTAAAACTATCCAGAATTAAGATAATTAGGAAAATAGGATTAACTGTGACAGCAAAAGTATATTGAGGGAACATCCAGCTTTTAAGTTCCAAAAAGCGATTATAAACTACATAAAATACCCATTTAAGGGCGAATAAAGGTAAATAGACACTCATAGTCGGTTCTTTAATTAACTCTTCTAAGCCGTGTAAAAAAGTGGCTAGCCAAACAGCAGTAAACAGGATAAATATATAGATTGCTAAGAGAGAAAGATTAAAAGACCAATTATGGGGGCGAACTTGGGCATAATTGCTAAGTAAACTGACAATTAACAAAATGAGCAAGGTATGGCTGATAATGAAGGGAGAAAGGAGATTAAATTGAGCAAGAATCATCAAAAAGGCGAAAGCTATTGTTAAAGATCGCCAACGAATTAATTGAGTATGAGTAACTAAAAAAAGGGTCAACCCAAATATTAACCCAGTTCCCCCCAGTAAGATCCCGATGATAAATTCTGGCATCACTGGAGTAAGAGTAGGGGTAGTCAGTTGTAAACTGTGCTTGATCCAGTCAATAGTCTCCTGAATGATGATTGAATCAAAAATTACGTTAATATGATCGGTTGTAGGAGAAATTTTCAGTTTTCGGGCAGTTCCAGCCGCAAAATTGTCACACATCTGCTGCTTAAGACAATCTTTCGTGGCCGTCTTTAACAATGGTTTTAAAGTGTGAGCGGGATTTAGCTGTTCATATGTTCCTATATTAAAAAGGAGATTAGCTGGAGAAGTTGCTGTTGCTTCACCACCAATTCCTAATGTAACTGTACTTTTAATCTGTAAATTCTTTTTAGCAAATTCTAGCGCAGTTACTCCCCCCATGGAATGCCCAACAATGGCAATTTTATCTAGATTAAACTGTTGAGGGTTATGTTGCAGGTAGTTAAGTATAGCTTGGGTATCTTTAATCGTACTTTGGGTTAAATCATCTACTGATTGCTGATTTTTTTCTAGAGGATGGGATTCACCAAAACCAGCAAAATCAAAGGCTAAACCAGCTATATTGTTTCTAGCTAATTCTATCGCCAAAGGTGTCATCATTTCTTTACTGCTATTAATGCCATGAGCAAGAATAACCACAGGTAAAGGTTTATCAGACTTGAGTGGGCGATAGAGACGACCAATCAGCTTATAAGGTGAGTTAGGATTGATAATTAGCGGATTGGATGTAATCTGTGTAAAAGGATTAAAGATTAAGCAGATACATAGCCCTATCAAGAGAAGGATAAGTGAGAATCTATAACGTCTAAACATTAGGTATCTTTAAAGGCACTGAAATAAAAATATAAAGGTAAAAAGAATTAATCTTTTTACCTTTAATTAGGGTACCCTAACCCCTGTGCTTCTAACGCTTACTGAGGACCTGATCAAAGATCGCTCCATCATCAAAGAATTTCTTCTGTACGGTTTCCCAACCACCAAAGCTATCTACTTTATAGAGTTTGTTGACTTTGGGGAATTTTTTCTCAACTTCTTTGGCTACGGTAGGGTCAACAGGACGGAAACCAGTGTCAGCAAAGATTCTCTGGGCTTCTGGTGTAAAAAGATACTTAACAAAGGCTTCTGCTATAACTCTTGTGCCATGTTTATCTACTACTTTATCCACTACAGCTATAGGTGCATCTATAGAGATATTGGTAGCAGGAACGTTATAGTCTGGAGCGTCTTGACCTTGTTTACCAGCTAGAATTACTTCATTTTCATAGTTTAGGAGAACATCTCCTTGGCCTTTTTTATAGAAGACATCACTAGCTTCCCGCGCATCTTTAGGCAGAATAGGCACATTTTTATAGACTTTAGTTACGAAGTCAAGCGCTTTGGCTTCACTTCCGCCATTCTGAGTCACAGATCCCCAAAGTCCTAGGAAATTCCACCGCGCTCCTCCTGATGTTTTGGGGTTCCCTGTAACTACTTGAACGCCTGGTTTAATAAGATCGTTCCAGCTTTTGATCCCTTTGGGATTGCCTTTTCTGGTCTCAAAAGCTACTACTGAATGGGTAACAATGGCACCATAAGGGGCTTTTTTCTCCCAACCTGGTTGAATTAATCCTGCTTTTTCAATTTTTTTGATATCTAGACCTAAAGCTAAGGCTACTACATCTGCTTCTAGTCCATCAATTACTGCACGGGTTTGGGTTCCTGATCCACCATAGCTGGTCTTGATGGTGATCTCCTGACCTTTTTCTTTTTTCCATTTCGCTACAAATTTAGGAATCAGTTTATCATATGCTGCTTTAGTAACTGCATAAGATACTAAGGTAAGTTCCGCAGTTTGTCCCTGTTGAGCGATTAGTTGTGTATTGGCATTGGCAATATTATTCTGAGATGCTTGGACCGCTCCATAAACTGGGATTAAAGCACCAGCAGTTAGTCCTGTCATTAAAAAAGCAGTTGTCAAATTTTTTCGTTTCATCGAATGCCCTTAAATATCTTTTACTCTATCTGTAAACAGTATTTTAAATCTTATCATAGGGCAGGGCAAGCAATTTTTGCAACAAGCTTTAAGCAGGATTAACTATTGTGGCCATAAAGAGAAGAGATCCAGTTTTCTGTTCGCGTAAAATACATAAGAATGGAGGATCTACAGTAAAGATAAAGGGTTCTCTAACAGGCCTCATAGCAGTAGCCCTAACTCCAATAGAAGTTACAGCAGCCGCTTCGGTTCCTTCTTCATTACTAAATTAATACTAATATACTTTCCATTTCACTGCCTTCAAATCGAATAAGTGTGTCGAAATTATCTCTCAAAATCTGAACAATCTTTGATGTTGGACTGTTGCCAATACGTAGATAGATAAACTTAGGCGGATGACCATAAAGCAAACTGCGTTGGTGAAAGTCAGAATCTTTGGAAACAATCACAAAACCATTCGTTTTTGCATATTCCCAGATAAGTGCATCATCAGTATTTGTCAGTTTTAAGGTTTTGACCTGTTCAGAATGGGGATATAAATCAATAATCTTGTGAATAATTCGGTCTGATAAATTTTCATCCAATAGCAGTTTCACAGTGAGGCCACAAATAACTTTTTCTCACGATCCGCTGCAAAAGCAAGACAGGCTTTAATATCTTCCAAAGTCAGTTCAGAAAAATCTTCCAAAATTTCAGATGCAGTCATGCCACCTGCCAGATACTCTAAGATGTCATACACAGTGATTCGCATTCCCCTAATACAAGGTTTTCCACTACGTTTTCCCGGCTCGATTGTAATGATGTCTTGGTAGTCCATAATGATGACAGATTTAAGAAGGATTAACTATTGTAGCCATAAAGAGAAGAGATCCAGTTTTATGTTCGCGTAAAACACAGACAAAGGGACGATCTGCGGTAAAGATAAAAGGTTCTGTGGGGAGTGGTATAGACATAGCCCTAACTCCAATAGAAGTTACAGCAGCCGCTTCGGTTCCTTCTTCATTGACCTCTAGATAAGTTTTATGGATTACATCACTTACATGAACTGGGATATTTGTCAAGCCTGAAAAGTCGGCTTGATTAGCTTGAAAAGCCTTGTTCATACCTAACTTTTGTAAAATACTATTAAGGGTAATTTGATATTCTAATTTAAAGCGAGGAATTTCTACTGTTCCCTTTCTCTCCCTCAATTTAGGTAGCCACTGCTGCCATTTTTCTAGATTAAATTGCGCTAAAAATGTTTTGAAGTTAATAGTTTTTTGAGGTAAAAAGATATCTAGAGATAATTTCTGGTCGCTATAGGGTAAACTTACAGCTTGGAACAGGTCATTTTCTAGATATGAATATTCTCCTTCTCTACGCATCAAGGGAACTTCTTTAGTTGAGCCATTCAATTGATAAAAAGGTTTATTCTGGGTTAAGTTCTTATCAAATGGTTGAGCCCAAAGTCCTTTAAAATAGATAGCATTGATTAGGAATAAAACCTCTTCAGATGAGATTTGATCGATAATACTTGTAATTTTATCGTTGGTTTTTTTCTTGACCCAATCATTAATTATAATGACACTTTTGGGATCAGTAAAATCTAGATTAGTTATTTCAGCCTTATAAAAGTACTGGAGGGATTCTATAAAGCTTGGATAGATATAGACACCTGATTTTACCCAAAGAGAATTAGCAATAGATAGAGTAACTTTGCTGTCAGGATTACTCAGAATGGTTTGTAATTCTAGATTATCTTGATTCAGGGTTTCTAGCTCAAGATCTTGGGTTTCTAGAAGTTGGGACATCTCTTTTTGGGTCAGTCCTTTAGCCCCATTATAAAGAAGGGAAAGGGCTAAATAAACACTAGAAGGAGAGATAATTATATTACCAGATGGCAGATCATTAACTAGATCGAAAAAGAATTTTAAGGCAAATTGAACCTGTGTATTTTTCGGCATATTGGCTGCTTTAGATGAGAAAATAAAAGAAAAGAGAGAAAAGAGAAAAGTGAGAATAGCAGCCCTTCTGTTCATTATTAAGAAAGATATTTTGTTAAAGTAGAAGATAATGTTGTAATTCTATCTCTACTTTAGTCTATGTTAGGTAAATTTTTTCAAAAACCCACGGAAAGTGATGAGAGAGTACCACCAGGGCAATATTTAACTAAAGGTTTGCCCGTTCTGACTTATGGTGATACCCCTGATATTAGTACTAAAAACTGGGAGCTAAGGGTCTGGGGAACTGTAGAAAAGAGAACTTTCTCTTGGGATGACTTACTCAGTCTACCGCAGTCTGAATTTACCAAAGACTTTCACTGTGTCACTCGTTGGTCTAGGTTAGATGTAGAGTGGACGGGTATAAAAGTTACTGACTTTCTCAGTTTATTAGAAATACCACCTTCAACCACCCACATTATGCAGCATTGTTATGGTGGTTATACGACTAACTTAACTTTAAAAGAGTTTGCCAGAGAAGATAATTTCTTTGCTTTTAAATTGTTCGGTGAAGCGCTTCCTGCCAAACATGGTGGTCCTTTACGTCTAGTTGTGCCTCATTTGTATGCTTGGAAGAGTGCTAAATGGTTGAATGGGTTAGAGTTTTTAGATCATCAAGAACTAGGTTTTTGGGAGCGCAATGGTTATCATGCTAGTGGGGATCCTTGGCGAGAAGAAAGATATAGTTAGGAGGATAACTGAAGCACAACACGCTGGAGGTTAATTCTAGCACCAGCAGAAGTTGTGTCATCGCCTAGAAAAATAAAGCTAGGTAGTCGATAGGGATTGAGAAGTCCAACAAATTTAGTATAGTCTTGCAATTTCCCTTCTAGGAGTAATTTCCCATTAGCCCAAAGGGAATAGATATTATCTTTAACTTTCAGGTCATAATTGACAAGTCCAACACCAACGGGATTAAATTTGAGAATTTCTTGGGCGGCTAAGCGACCAAAAAGTGGCTGCTCATTTTGGAGAAAGATGCGGTTTTTTTGAAAGCCTATTTCTAGACTAGAAGATAGCTTAGACTGGACATCTTGACTCAGTAAAATGACGCTAAAACCTGATCTCTCAGGACGAGTATGTTCTTCTTGCAGGATCTCAACTGTAAAGCTGAGGGTATAGCCAGAAGAACGCAGGAGTTTAGGAAATTGTGGGTTAAAAAGCCTTATTCCTCCATAATTACTATAACCATCTAGAGCCTCTAAATCAGGTAGAGTGTCTAAAAATGTGCCTGGTGGGGACTCGTGCCAGGACTGAGTTCCACCAGTATTAGTATAAACTAGCCATTTAGGAATAAATTTGTCTAATGTTACTGGTTGTTTAATCGCGTCATAAAGAACGAGTACTTCAGGACTTGATAAACTAGGTACTACTGTGAAAGTGAGAACCAAGACTAGCCCGACAAGAAAGCTAAATAAGTAACTGTGCAAAATAAATTTCCAAGTAGTTAAAATTACTTTTTTTCTCAATTCTCCCCCTCCCCTCTTCCTTTCAAGGGTAGATATTTTACATTCTGGTGTTGACAAGACTTGGGAGACTTGGGAAACTTGGAAGACTTGGAAGATTGTTCTATTAAAAAATCGGCTTTTTTCTTAATTTGTACTGCTAAAAAGCGAATATTATACTGTTTTTCTTCCTTGTCCACTTTCCTACCTTGTCCTCCTTGTCTGCACTACACCCAATTTTTAAAAACCTACCCTTGAAAGCTCCCCTCTTCTCCCTTGTCTCCCTTGTCTCCTTATAGGAGTGGTGGGTTTAAGCTAAAAAAGAGATTATTTTTTGTGCGGCTAATTGTAGGATCTCTGGTTCTCGTACTAAGGCAAAGCGCACATAACCTTCACCTGATTGACCGAAGCCAATTCCAGGGGCTAAAGCAACTCCTGTTGACTCCACTAGTTGGAGGGAAAAGTCCAGAGAATTAGAGAAAGATGCTGAAGGTATCTTAGCCCAAATATACGGAGTAGCGGGAGGTATTGGGACTTGCCAGCCTTGCACTGCTAGAGCATTAATTAATACATCACGGCGGTGCTGGAAAGTTTTAACTATTTGTTTAATACTCTCAGGAGGACTATTGAGTGCGGCAATAGCGCCATTAAGTATCCCTTTATATTGATTAAAGTCTATAGCAGCTTTGACTTGTCGTAGTGCTTGAATTAAGTGATGGTTTCCGATAGCAAAGCCGATGCGAAAGCCCCCCATACTATAAGATTTAGAGAAGGTAAAAAATTCTATAGAGCGTTGTTTATGACGATCAACTTGGAAGATAGAAGGAGGTGACTCTACTCCTTCATAGACCAGATCCATATAGGGAAAATCATGTGCTAGAACAATATCCCATTTCTCACAGAAGTCTAGAGCGCTTTGAAAAAAAGATAGAGGGGCGGTGGCTGTAGTTGGATTATGGGGATAACTGAGAATCATCAGTCTGGTCTGTTGCAGAATAGAAAGTGGGACTTCTGTCAGAATTGGTAAGAAGTCATTTTCTGCTCTTAAAGTTAAATAGTATATTTGCCCACTCGCTAAATAGACTCCGCCCACATGAGAGGGATAGCCTGGATCTAAAACAATGGTATAGTCACCTGGATTGAGAAGGGCTAGGGGTAAATGGGCAGTACCTTCTTGAGAGCCGATGAGGGTGAGAACTTCTGTTGCCAGATCAACTGTTACGCCATATCGTTGGCTATACCAGTTAGCTACTGCTTCTCTAAACTCTCTTGTTCCATCATGCAGAAGATAGCCATGTGTTGTGGGATCTTCTAGTGACTCTGATATAGCTTTCAGAATATGAGGGGCCACAGGCAGATCTGAGGATCCTAAGGAGAGATCGATAATTTCTTTTCCTTGTGCTCTGGCTTGAGTTTTTGCCCTGTCCATGTCAGCAAAAACGTTACTTTTGAGATTATTTAAGCGATGAGCAAATTGCATGAAAAAGATTTATTTAAGGGAGGTTAGAGTCGAGAAATTCTTGTAACTGTTTTTTGGTGAGGGCACCTTCATACTTACTAAATATTTTTTGATTTTTAAATAGTCTCAGTGCGGGGACTCCTTTTACTTGACATTGCTTGACCGCTTCTGGATTGGGATCTACTTCTAGTTTAAGTACTTTCAGACGTTCGCTATAGGTCTCGGCTGCCCATTGAATCGATGGGGCGACTAGACGACACGGTCCGCACCAACTAGCCCAAAAATAAACTAAGACAGGAGATTCTGTGTCTAAGACTTCTTGAGCGAACTTTTCATCTGTAACTTCAATAACTGAACTCATAATTTTTCCTAATAACACTAAGAATCAGGTTATCCTGAAACAGCCTTTAAATTCAACTATTTCCGAATAACCTTTTTTAGTTGAGGCATAGATCATAGATCTTTGAGTTTTTTTCTCAATTCATCTAGTTCATTGTCAACTACAGGACTATGTTTACTATCTGAAGGAGTTGTCTGTTTAGGTGGAGTAGTATTAGTAGCAGGGGGTAGGGCTTGCGGTTCGGGTGAACTCGCTAGGGCTGCTTTCATCTGGGCTAACTCATAGTCAACCTCTCCTGCACCTTCTAATTGAGCAAACTGCAGTTCTAGTCCTGTCCCAGCTAGCTCCCCTGCCGCTTGAGAGCGGGCTTCTGCTTGGAGGACTTTATTCTCCATTCGTTCAAAAGCACTAGTAGCACTACCAGTACTCATATTGCCAATGGTTTTTTGGAGTTCTTCTGTTGCTTTAGCTGCTTGGGAGCGCGCTTGTAGCATAGTTTTTTTGGTCTTAGCTTCTTGAATTTTGCTTTCTAGGGCTACTAGGCTGCGTTTGAGGGTGTCTACTTGGGCTGTTTGCTGTTCTAACTGAGTTTTGAAGATAGCGGCGGTATCGGCATGGTTTTTTTTGCGAACTAATGCGTCTCTCGCTAAGGTCTCATCTCCTTTACTGAGGGCTAGTTGTGCTCTTTGTTGCCATTTATTGGCTTCTTCTTGGTTTAAATTGTATTGTTGTTCGGAGCGTTTTTGTTCTGCAATGACTCTGGCTACTGCTTGGCGCAGTTTGACCAAGTCTTCCTGCATATCAATAACTGCTTGTTCCAAGACTTTTTCTGGATCTTCGGCTTTACTAACTAAATCATTTACGTTTGCGCGGATCACTCGACTAATACGATCAAATAAACTCATAAGATTTTACTCTCTGGATAGATTAATTATCTTTAAAGTTGTTTTCTCAACTTATCTAGTTCAACATCAATTTCTGCACTGTTTGCACTAGATGGCGTGACTGTCGCTGGAGGGACAGTATCAGCAGGTGGTAGGACCGGTGGGTTTAGGGCTGCTTTCATCTGAGCTAACTCATAGTCAACCTCTCCTGCACCTTCTAATTGAGCAAACTGAAGTTCTAAGTTAGTACCAGCGAGCTCCCCTGCCGCTTGAGAACGGGCTTCTGCTTGGAGGACTTTATTCTCCATTCGTTCAAAAGCACTAGTAGTACTACCAGTACTCATATTGCCGAGGGTGTTTTGTAGTTGTTCTGTTGCTTTAGCTGCTTGGGAGCGGGCTTGCAGCATAGTTTTTTTGGTCTTAGCTTCTTGAATTTTGCTTTCTAAGGACACTAGGCTGCGTTTGAGGGTCTCTACTTGGGTTGTTTGCTGTTCTAACTGAGTTTTGAAGATAGCGGCGGTATCGGTATGGGTTTTTTTGCGAACTAATGCGTCTCTCGCTAAGGTCTCATCTCCTTTGCTGAGGGCTAGTTGTGCTCTTTGTTGCCATTTATTGGCTTCCTCTTGGTTTTGATTATATTGTTGTTCGGAGCGTTTTTGTTCAGCAATGACTCTGGCTACTGCTTGGCGTAGTTTAACCAAGTCTTCCTGCATATCAATAACTGCTTGTTCTAAGATTTTTTCTGGATCTTCGGCTTTGCTGACTAAATCATTGACATTAGCGCGGAATAATCGACTAATACGATCAAATAAACCCATAACATTTTCCTCTCTGAATAGATTAATTAAGCTAAAGGGATCTTAAACTGCGTATTGGATAATTTGATTTTTCTGACTGCCTTGGTCAGTACCCAAATGCCCTTATTTCCCAGAGCGCAAAGACTTCAAAACACCCACACCCTACGCACGCGGGCGGCTACACCCACGCCTCACCCCCTGCTAAAACGCATTTTAAATGCGTTTTAGCTTATCTTTAACCTTGTTTTTTCAACTTATCTAGTTCAACATCAATTTCTGAACTATGTGTACTAGCTGTTGGAGCTGTCTGTGGATGGACAGTATCAGCTGGTGGTAGGACCGGTGGGTTTAGGGCTGCTTTTAGCTGGGCTAACTCACTGTCAATTTCGTCTCCGCCTTCTAATTGAGCAAACTGCTGTTCTAGATTAGTCCCGCCTATCTCCCCTGCCGCTTGAGAACGGGCTTCTGCTTCGATGACCTTGTTTTCCATCCGTTCAAAAGCACTAGTTGCGCTACTAGTGCTCATATTACCGAGGGTGTTTTGTAGTTGTTCTGTTGCTTTAGCTGCTTGAGAGCGGGCTTGCAGCATAGTTTTTTTGGTCTTAGCTTCTTGAATTTTGCTTTCTAAGGCTACTAGGCTACGTTTGAGGGTGTCTACTTGGGTTGTTTGCTGTTCTAACTGAGTTTTGAAGGTAGCGGCGGTATCGGCATGGTTTTTTTTGCGAACTAGGGCTTCTCTAGCTAAGGTCTCATCTCCTTTTGCGATCGCTAGTTGTGCTCTTTGTTGCCATTTATTGGCTTCTTCTTGGTTCAAATTGTATTGTTGTTCAGAGCGTTTTTGTTCGGCAATGACTCTGGCTACTGCTTGGCGCAGTTGTACCAAGTCTTCCTGCATATCAATAACTGCTTGTTCTAGGATTTTTTCTGGATCTTCGGCTTTGCTGACTAGATCATTTACGTTAGCACGTAATACTCTACTAATACGATCAAAGAGTGACATGAGGTTCTGATATCCCGTGGGTGGTATTAATTAATTAGATTTATTTCTCTAGTATGATTCTAGCCAATTTTTGCTCTAGATATAACTATTGTCGGGGATTCTTAGGATTAAGTAGTTATATAAAATTCATAACACATCTTCTACTGTTGTTTATTGTCTGTAAGAGGGCTTGGCTGGATTTTTTTCTGTGCTAGTGGAGATGGGTTGACTTTAGGCTTTGATGGTAATAAAGTATTAGTTAATTGGGGTTTAACAACTGTAGGAGGGGGTGTTTTTGCAGGTTGAGAAAGTTGTTTTGGTCCTGATGCTCCTGGAACTAGGGAAGTTTTTTTAGGAACTTTCAGTAAACTAAGAGATTGAATCTCAATAATTGGGGAGATATTAATTTGTGTATGTTTACTATCTATTGTAGCTTGTTTAGCTATCTTGTTTTGTTGTTGCCATTGGGCTAGTAGAAGATTAGTCAGCAGTATGATGACTAAAGCGCCAATATTCCAATTACTCAATATTTTTTCTAAGAAAAACATACTTATAATTTTGCCATGTCTTTTAATTCATTATCTGGACTACTCAATCAGTTAGAAGCAAAATATCCTCAGTGGGATTCTTACCGACAATATCGCCGTCTTTTGCTCTGTTGGGGACAAGTAGTTTCTACTGAGGTAGCTAAACAGTCTCGTCCTCTCTATCTTAATAGGGGTGTCTTGTCTGTTGCAACTGCTAGCGCTGCGTGGGCACAGACTTTATCTCTACAAAGATATCAATTAATTCAGAAGTTATCTCCTGTTTTAGATGAACCTTTAATAGATATGCGTTTTTCTACAGTTCAATGGACGCAGTCTAGGACTTCTCCTCTAGTAGAAAAGACTGTAAATTTTTCTCATTCTGAGTCTTGTCCTAAATGTCAGGTTTTAGTTAAACGTTTTGAAATAGAGCGTTGGGGGGTTTGTTCCTGTTGTATTGCTCAAATCTGGTCAAATAAATCTCAAGGGAGTCGGGAGTAGGGTGGCACAGCCAATATAAACTATTTTTTGTACTATTATTTATTTAGTAGCAGGACTGTTGCCTTTTGCTTGTTCCCTCTCTAGGTAAATTACCGGTGATTAGCTTTTCTTATTTCTTTCAATCTATCAAGATATTTTAAACTCCTAATAACTTATATTTTTCTGGCTTTTTCCTAGTTTAACGCCTATTTTTTGTCTAACACCTTGATCCCTATTGAGATTGTTACGAACTTCTGTCACATTTATTACTTTTTGGCAGTATCTTTTTAGGTAGCTAATTACACTTATGTAGGACTGTAACAGAAAAATTAAAAAATTATAAAGCTTTTCTAGAGCAAGAAATCATCAAATACAGAAGGGCTAAGAGTTTTCACGGTTGTGGGTAATTCTAGGGATGAGCGATAATTAGGGACATAGAATAAAAACAATTTCCGCTCAGTTTTAACAAGGACTATATACGATGAAAAGAATAGGTTGTGTGACAAAGTCCTGTCGGGCTTGTCGTTTTTACAGCATAGAAGGACATAGAGGTGGAAACTGCGAGATCCTAAATGTGTTTGTTCAGGGAGAATGGAAAGCTTGTTCTCAGGCGCAACATCCTTTTAATGAGCAATGGGATGATTTAGAACAAGTAGCACATTTAGAAAAAACTTTATCTCTTGACTGCGTACAGGGACGTGGTGAGTTAGTCAACGAGGTGTTAAATATCAATTAAGTCCAGCTATAGGAAAGATACCCAATAAGAGAAGAGATATTCTATCAGGGTATAAATTTATCTTAATTGAATAGAAACTATATTGACTTTCGCGCAGTAAGTCCAGCGCCCAGCGGAGCGTAGGATTATTTAAAGTTATCATATTTTCTACCGAACATTAGGTAATTTTTTTTGCTATAATCCAAAAATGTATGAAAGAACTCATACCCCAAATGCGTTGACGTAGTCAGCCCGGAGGGTCAACCAAGCGCCAGCGAAAAAATTCAAGACCTATGGAAGATGGGGCAAAGCCTTACTCTTCGAGAAATACCCCTTGACGTAAGACCTAAAGTAACTAAGGGCTATTGATTGGGAAAGAGTCCTGCGCTTTACAAGCGTCGGGTACTTCTCTCACATAATTAATAATAAGGTCTTAAGAAGGATTTTTCAAACAATCTATCTTAAGACCTTGCTTTTAGTAGTAAATTAAAACAACCTACCACCTCAAAGCGGATTTTTGGTAAGCTATGGGAAGTAATCTCCACTAGTTTCTGAAGTTTTCTGATGTTCCATGACAAGATATTATATTTGGTAATGTCTGGTTCAAATAGGAACCTGTTTGAGGAATAATATGCTAGATTCTCTTCTGCCACCCTTAAACGATCACAACTTACCTTATCCCGATACAATTCATCCAATTGTAGTTCATTTTGTGATTGCGATGGTCTTGTTTGCCGTGTTATGTGATGTCATTGGCTATTTCACATATAACGTACGACTGTATGAAGTAAGTTGGTGGAATTTATTTTTTGCCACGATCTCAATTTTTATTGCAATAATATTTGGACAAATTGAAGCAGGTTTAGCCGAACCATATATAGCAGCAGAAGGAACCTTAAACCTACATACCATAATAGGTTGGTCTCTATCAGGGGTTATTGCCGCGATTACAGGTTGGCGTTATGTCATTCGTTCTCGCAACCCGAAGGAGTTACCATTGGCTTTTTTAGTAGTAGGAGTAATATTAACAGGATTAGTCTTCTTTCAAGTATATCTAGGCGACCTGTTAGTCTGGGTATATGGAATACATACAGTTCCAGTTATAGAAGCAGTCAGGAAGGGAGTTTTATAATGAATCCAGACTTGATTGAGCAGTTAGGAGAACAAGTGGGAGTAAACGGATTACCATATTCTGTTCCTATTCATCCTAATTTAGTACATTTAACACTTGGTCTATTTATTGTAGCCATTGGCTTTGATATTGTAGGAGCACTCTTCCCCTTAGAAAAGCCTGTTTTTAAATTCTTGGCGATACCTGCAAAGCGTTCCGACTTCTTTGATGTTGGCTGGTACAATATGCTAGCAGCAGCAATCATTACCTTCTTTACAGCTACAGCAGGTTTTTATGAAATCATGCTAGCACAGCCATCAGCAAACGTTAAAAGCGCCTGGGGACTAGAAGGAATGGAGACAATGCTTTGGCATGGACTAGGAGGGATGTTAATCCTGCTTTTAATTGTCATCATGGCAGTGTGGCGAGGGTTTCAACGCTATCTTTGGCGGAAGGATCTAGGAAGACAAGTGCAGTGGGGTTACCTAATAGCAGGCTTAGGAATTTTTGCTCTTATGTTTGTGCAAGGGACCCTAGGAGCGCAACTAGCAGCAGAATTTGGTGTACATATCACCGCTGATCGTTTGTTGCGAATAGGTGAAAATCCGAATATCTTGTTGAAGTGATAAAGTTATGAAAATTCGGACAATTATAACTCTAGTAGTAGTAGCGATTGTTTTGACTGTGGTCAGTCTCTGGATGGGTCAACAATCTTACTCCTGGTTTCCCCCTCAAGCATCTGTAGAAGCTAAGTTAATCGATGATCTCTTTAGTTTTTTAGTCACCATAGGAACTTTCATTTTTTTAGGGGTAGTAGGTACTTTAACTTACTCAGTTCTCACACAACAAGCAGCTAAATATGACTATAGCGATGGTCCAGCGATAGAGGGAAATAATACTCTAGAAATCGTCTGGACAGCTATTCCTATTTTGTTAGTAATTTGGATTGCTGCTTACAGTTACCAGATATACACACAAATGTCCATCCAAGGTCCAATGGAACATTTTCACCTTTCCTCTGTTGGGGGGGAGCAAACTCCCTCTTTATTTGGGGGGGAGCAAAACAACACTATAGAAGTTCATTCCCGTCAATGGGCTTGGGAGTTCCATTATCCTGAACAGAATTTAATTAGTACAGAATTGCACTTACCCAGCAACCAAAGAGCCTTATTAAAGTTAGAATCCGATGATGTTATACATGGCTTCTTTATTCCTGCTTTTAGAGTCAAGCAAGATATCATACCTGGCAAAATAACTAACTTTGAATTTACCCCAACTAAGATAGGGAAATATCGACTGCGAGATTCTCAATACAGTGGAACTTACTTTGCTGCCATGCAGACTGATGTGGTGGTAGAATCTCCAGAAGATTACCAAAAATGGCTAACCTCTGCAGCCAAACAAGCGCCCTTTACTGCCTACAATAGAGCGTTTGTTGAATATAACAAATCTTCTAGTCGTATAGGTTGGAAAACAATTAAACCAGCCGCACCTCCCCTTGTTAACTATTCCCAAGAGAGCGACTTATGACAAATATTCCATTTGAAGCAATTAAACCAATAGAACAGCCAGAACCGGAGAAGTGGCAACGCTTCTTTAGCTTTAGTACAGATCATAAGGTAATTGGTGTTCAGTACATAGTTACGTCTTTTTTCTTCTTTTTAATTGGTGGACTATTAGCAATGGTGCTTAGGGGTGAGTTAATCACGCCAGAAGCAGATCTGATTGATCGCACAGTATACAATGCCATGTTTACCATGCACGGCACCATTATGCTGTTTTTATGGACATTTCCTGTCCTGGTGGGACTGTCTAACTACCTTGTTCCCTTAATGATCGGTGCCAAGGACATGGCGTTTCCCCGCCTAAACGCAGTCGCCTTTTGGTTAGTCCCTATCTTGGGGACAATTATGATGGCTAGCTTTTTAGTACCAGGTGGTCCTGCTCAATCAGGGTGGTGGTCTTATCCTCCTGTCAGTCTGCAAAGTCCGACAGGAAATCTCATAACAGGTCAAGTACTATGGGTTCTAGCGGTGGCGATTTCTGGGGTCTCTTCCATTATGGGGGCAGTTAATTTCGTAACTACCATCTTTAAGATGCGTGCGCCAGGAATGACCTTCTTTAGGATGCCAGCCTTTGTCTGGACAGTTCTGGCAGCACAGATAATACAGCTTTTTGGTCTGCCCGCCTTGACAGCTGGTGCAGTTATGCTCTTATTTGACTTAACTATAGGAACCAGCTTTTTTGATCCAGCTAAAGGGGGCGATCCAGTTCTCTTTCAGCACTTCTTCTGGTTCTATTCCCATCCTGCTGTCTATGTGATTATCCTACCTGTTTTCGGTATTTTCTCGGAACTGTTTCCTGTATATGCGCGTAAACCCCTTTTTGGCTATAAGGTAGTTGTAGTCTCCTCCCTCATCATCACGGGATTAAGTGGATTAGTTTGGGTTCATCATATGTATGCTAGTGGGACACCTGCTTGGATGCGGCTAATCTTTATGGCAAGTACAATGTTAATATCTGTACCGACGGGGATCAAGGTCTTTGCTTGGGTGGCTACTATTTGGGGCGGAAAGTTACGTCTCAATACTCCCATGCTGTTTGCCCTAGGTGGCTTGGTAATGTTTGTCTTTGCGGGTATTACAGGCATTATGTTAGCCTCAGTTCCTATCGATATTCATGTCAATAATACCTATTTTGTGGTCGGTCACTTCCACTATGTCGTATATGGTGCGGTAGTGATGGGGATCTATGCAGCACTATATCATTGGTTCCCTAAAATGACCGGACGTATGTACTCAGAAGGATTAGGAAAACTGCATTTCTTACTGACCTTTATAGGGACTAACTTAACATTCTTCCCCATGCACCCCTTAGGACTAGAGGGAATGCCGCGGCGAGTTGCTTCCTATGATCCTGAGTTTGCTTTTTGGAATGTCATTGCCAGTCTAGGAAGTTTTTTACTGGGTGTGTCTACTGTGCCCTTTATTTTGAATATGGTCAGTTCTTGGATACAGGGAGAAAAAGCACCCAAAAATCCTTGGCGAGCAATTGGTCTAGAATGGTTGCTATCTTCACCTCCTTCTATGGAGAACTTTGAAGAACTGCCGATAGTTATTTCTGAACCCTATGGCTATGGCCGTGATCATGCCTTAGTTTCTAATCCTGATGCTTTGGAGATTACACATGAGCAATAATATAGCTACTTCTGGTCACCTTACTACTGTAGAACATTCACATGATGAAGCTGGCAATAGTATGTTTGGCTTTATTGTGTTTTTGCTTTCAGAAAGTGTCATTTTCCTCAGCTTGTTCGTAGGATATACGGTTTACAAAACTACTGTTGTCCCTTGGTTACCTCCTTATGTAACAGGACTAGAAACTGAAGAACCATTGATTAACACTTTGGTTCTCGTATCGAGTAGCTTTGTCATCTATGTAGCTGAACGCTATCTACATGATAAAAAACTCTGGGGATTTCGTCTCTTTTTGCTACTGACTATGGCGATGGGAAGTTATTTCTTATATGGTCAAGCAGTAGAGTGGAGTCAGCTTTCCTTTGGCTTTACTGATGGAGTCTTTGGCGGTACTTTTTATCTCCTAACAGGCTTTCATGGCTTACACGTCTTGACAGGTATACTCTTACAGTCAATCATGCTAGGGCGCTCATTTATTCCAGGTAACTACGACAAAGGAGAATTTGGCGTTGCGGCTACCTCTCTGTTTTGGCACTTTGTCGATGTCATTTGGATTATTTTATATTTGCTCATCTATGTATGGCAATAAGGAGAAGGACTTATGATTATCGATGACCAATATTACGATGTGATCATAGTCGGAACAGGTGCAGGAGGAGGTACACTCGCCTACAAACTGGCTCCAACTGGGAAAAAGATTTTGATTCTGGAAAGGGGAGATTTTATGTCCCTAGAAGAACAAAATAGAAGCGATGTGGATGTCTTTAAAAAAAATCGCTATCGCAGTCCTGAACAATGGTATGACCCACAGGGAGAACCCTTTTGGCCACAGATAAATTATGCTGTCGGTGGTAATACTAAAATATATGGTGCTGCCTTATTGCGGTTCCGAGAAAAAGATTTTACACAGGTGAAGCATCAAACTGGCATATCTCCTGAATGGGTTTTGAAATACTCAGATTTTGAACCCTATTATAGTGAAGCAGAAGAACTTTATAAGGTGCATGGTCAAGTAGGACTAGATCCAACAGAACCACCTCACAGTAAAGAGTATCCTTTTCCTGCTGTTTCTCAACCGCCACAAGTAGAGCAGATATTTACTGCCCTCACTGAACAAGGTCTACACCCAACTTCTCTTCCCCTTGGACTGACCCGCGAGAGTGATGATCCTACCAATGATTCTCAAGTCAGTGGTATTGCTCCAGCTTTGCAGTATCCTAATGTCAGTTTGAAAACTAAGGCTAAGGTAGTCTGTCTACATACTAATTCATCGGGCACTGTAGTTAAGGCGGTAGAAGCTGAAATTAATGGGCAGTCCTATCTCTTTTTAGCTGATATTATAGTCCTATCTTGTGGGGCTATTAATTCAGCCGCTTTACTACTAGGATCAGCTAGCGATCTCCATCCAGAAGGACTAGCTAATAGTTCTGGACTGGTTGGGCGTAACTTGATGAAAAGTCTACTAACATCTATAGTTCAATTAACTACTACGCCTAATTCTGGCAGCTTTCAAAAGTCAGTGTACATTAATGATTTTTATTGGGGGGATAAAGACTTTCCCTATCCTCAGGGACATATTTACAATACAGGAGGACTATTGAGTGATGTGATCTTTGCAGAAGCACCACCTATGTTATCTGTAGTAGCTAAGTTAATGCCTGGTTTTGGACTGAAACAGTTAGCGCAGCATTCTATTGGTTGGTGGATACAGACAGAAGATTTACCTGATCCTAATAACCGTGTATATATTAAGGATAAAAAACTCTATGTTGAATATACCCACAATGATAGACAGGCTCATGATCGCTTAATTCATCGTTGGACTGATATCCTCAAGGTTGTAGAAAAGAATATAGAGGGTTTTCAACGTGGTGTTATGCACCCAAAAGGAGAGATACCTATTGGGATCATGGCTAACCAGTGTGGTACTTGTCGCTTTGGGGATGATCCCAAGACTTCAGTACTAGATGTTAACTGTCGGGCACATGACCTAGATAACCTCTATGTAGTAGATGGGAGTTTCTTCCCCTCTAATGCAGCAGTTAGTCCAGCTTTGACTATTATTGCCAATGCTTTAAGGGTAGGTCAACATCTGATAGAAAGGCTGTAGCGGTTTTATCTGAATTAAAGCAGATTAAGTATAGATCCCCCTAGACCCCCCTTAATAAGGGGGGAGATCGGAAAAAAGGGGGATTAGCTTAAAGAGGTGGTAACTAATGTCCCGAACACAAACCGAACCCAAAATATACACATTTGATCAGTTTATTGAATGGTATCCAACAGATTCAATAGTAAGATATGAATTACATGATGGAATAATTATTGAGATGCCTAAACCTAAAGGGAAGCATTCAAAATTAACAGGTTTTCTCATCGAAGAATTACTGATAACCATTAGAGAGATCAATAAGCGAGGTATTTGGACAATACCTAGAGAATCAATTGTTAAACCTTTTCGGGACAAGTCTGGTTATGAACCAGACATCATTATTTTAAATGAAGAAACTATTCATACTGAGACAAGATGGGAAACTGAATCAATTATTCAAAATGCAACTTCTGTCAAATTGATAGTAGAAGTTGTCAGCAATAACTGGCGGGATGATTATTATAATAAACTTCGGGATTATGAAGAAATGGGTATCCCTGAATACTGGATAGTTGATTATGCCGCTTTAGGTGGACGAGATTTTATCGGCTATCCCAAACAACCTACTATCTTTGTCTATGAGTTAATTGAAGGGGAATATGTAAAAAGAATGTTTCAAGGGAACGACTTGATTAAATCCCCTACTTTATCACAATTAAATCTTACTGCTCAACAGGTTTTTGATTCGGTTATATAATGCCAAGATTCTAGTCCATACCGACGCCGAAGCCTTGCAGGAATCACCACAACACCTTTTTTGCCAATCTTACTGGTTTCACTATCAGGAAAAGTCATAATTGAGAATTTCTAACTTTCTTACTTTCTTCTATTGTTACTCATTTTTAAAGAACTAATAGATAGTTCAAAAAAAGTATATTCAAATAACTGAAAACTATACACATGGGTTGTGTACACTAATCCTGCCTCCTGCCTCCTGCCTCCTGCCTCCTGCCTCCTGCCTCCTGCCTCCTGCCTTCTGCCTCCTGCCTTCTGTCATTTAGGTAACAACTTCTTCATATATCTCGGCTACAATTAAGATTAATTAATAAATCTTAATAAATAAATAATGATAGTTAGTTGGCAAAAAACAAAAACACTTAGTCTATTAATCGCACCCTTTTTCCTGTGGGGAACGTCCATGGTAGCTATGAAAGGCGTTATAGACACCAGTAGTCCTCTTTTTATGGCAGGAGTGCGCCTTGTCCCTGCGGGAATCTTAATATTACTAGTTACCTTATGGCAGAAAAGATCACAGCCTAATAGTATAAAGGCTTGGCTTTGGATTATCCTGTTTGGCTTGATTGATGGTACCCTCTTTCAAGGCTTTTTAGCAGAAGGACTCGATAGAACAGGTGCTGGTTTAGGATCTGTGATCATTGACTCACAACCTCTGGCAGTTGCTTTAATGTCAAGTTGGCTATTTGGAGAGGTAATAGGACTCTGGGGAGGACTAGGGTTAGCTATAGGTATATTAGGGATCTCTTTAATAGGGTTACCTGATGAATGGTTTTTTAGTCTCTGGGGAGGAAATTTACCAGAAATAGCCTTAACTTGGGGAAGTATTTTTCAGAGTGGCGAAGTACTGATGTTGTTAGCTTCTCTCTCTATGGCTGTGGGAACTATTTTGATCCGTTATGTCTGTCGTCATGTTGATCCAGTTGTCGCTACAGGTTGGCACATGATTATTGGTGGATTACCTCTATTTCTGGGTTCTGCTTATTGGGAAAGCAACCAATGGGTTAATGTATCTGCTCAAGGTTGGCTATCTTTAACCTACTCTACTGTCTTCGGGAGTGCTATTGCTTATGGTTTATTCTTTTTCCTAGCTTCGAGTGGTAATCTAACTAGTTTAAGTTCTTTGACCTTTTTAACGCCAGTTTTTGCCCTTAGTTTTGGCAATATTTTCTTAGCAGAAGTGCTCAGTCCTCTACAATGGATAGGGGTTAGCTTGACAATAGTTAGTATTTATCTGATTAATCAACGTGAAAGAATCACTGAACAAATTGTTACTCTCTACGCCTTAATCATTAAGACATGGCAACCTGAAAAACAGAGAGCAAGTAGTTAAGTATAGCAATCTTATTTATCAAATTGATAGTAGAAGTTGTCAGCAATAATTGGCGTGATGATTATTATGACAAACAAAATTAGGAATTTTGCATAACTGTCTTCAGGGAGCGAACTAAATCCTGAGAGTTAAAAGGTTTCGAGAAATAATCAGTAGCGCCTAAGTTGAGAGCAATTTGACGATGTTTATCACCTGAACGGGATGTCACCATAATTACAGGTAGAGTTTTATATTCAGCCTGAGAACGAAGCTGAGTTAGGAACCCATAGCCATCTAGACGAGGCATTTCCACATCACAAACCACTGCTTTAATAGGTAATCTATCTTTAATCTTTTCTAGGGCTTCTTGACCATCTTTAGCCTGTTGTACACGATAACCTGCTTTTTCTAGAGTCATAGCTAAGAGGCGACGTACATTGATTGAGTCATCGACTACCATGATCATAGTAGAAAGAGAATCTTCTGATATTGTCTTGGTGCGAGAAAGAACTACTTTAGAACTAAGTTGGCTTTTCTCAATCCAGCGAACTAGTTCTACTAAATCGACTAAGGGGGCTACACGTCCATCATTTAATATAGTACTGGCAATCAAGCCAGGTGGGAGTCGGAGGGGACCTTCAACTTGACGGATGGTCACTTCTTGTTCGCCCCAAAAGCGATCTACTTGTAAGGCTACTTGACGGTTACCAAGGGAGACAAGGAGAATGAGGGGTTCATTAACTGTGGGAATATTTAAGTTACTCGGACGATAACGCAGACGAGGAAAAGAGAGCCATTGTTCGAGATTGATTAAAATAATCTTTTTATTTTCCCATTGAATGAATTGCTTTTCTTCTTCCAAGAGATATTCAGTTTTACTAGAAAGAATCATCTCTTCTATGGCGTTAGTAGGAATAGAGAGAAGAATTCCAGAAATTTCAACTAAAAGGATACGAATAATAGAGAGAGTGAGAGGAACGCTCATAATAAAAGAGGTTCCTTCTCCTGCTTGCGTTTCTACATTGATCTGTCCTTTAATACTATCTAAGTTATTGCGAACCACATCTAGTCCGACACCTCGTCCTGAGAGATCTGTGACCTTGGTGGCAGTACTAAAGCCAGAGGTAAAAATTAATTCTAGTAAATCAGCCTCAGAAGTTTGCTCAAGTTCAGCTTCTGTAATCCCCATAGTGAGAGCTTTTTGACGAACTTTAGCTAAATCAATACCTTGGCCATCATCACTGACTCTAATGATTGTTTGGTTACCTCGATAGGCAGAACTAATAGTAATAGTTCCTTTTGCTGGTTTATTTTGAGCCAGACGACTTTCGGCTGTTTCAATTCCATGATCAAAGGCATTCCGAACCAGATGTAATAAGGGTTCATTGAGGGCTTCTAGGACAGGACGATCAACTAGAGTATTACCGCCTAAAATCTTCAATTCTACCTGTTTGCCATATTTTAACTCTAGATCTCTTAAAGCCCTTGGTAAACGGCCTAAGAGGTCAGAAATAGGGCGCATACGCAGGCTAGTTAATTTTGACTGCATCAGTTGTGAAGTGCGACTGAGATCCCGGGCTATTCTCTGTGTACCTTCTAAGTTGTACTCTAAATCTACATTGACCTCTTGAATTTGCACGATAATTTCCATCAGATCCTGTAATACAGGATGGAGTGTCGTGTAGCTATCCATTTCTAGGCTGTCAAAATCAGAGGTAATTGAGGAAGAAGAGGTAATATTTGGCGTTGACGGGAACGTCCCAGTGGGCGTAGACGTATTCCCCCCCGCCCACTGGTGTAGGAACGTCCCAGAGGGACTGCGGAGGGTAGCCGCCCGCAGGGTGGGACTTGTCTCTTGAAGGGAAGGGAAGGGAAGGGAAATAGGGCTATTTGTCTTTTGCTCATTACTGAGATCATAAACTGTGCGGAGTTCTTCATTAGAGTTTTCCAGGCGTTTGACGCGCTCTCCTAAGAGTTTGACTAAACTTTGTAAGCTTTGGAGTTGAAGATTAATTCCATTGCGTTCGATGATTAATTCACTAAAGTAATTACTCACTTCTTCTAGTTGTCGTAAAGGAATCCTAATCGTCTGTTCTGTATTCTCTAGTGTTGCTTCTTCTGGCACACTAGTCATTTTTGCTAGTTCTAGAAATTCAATGGGTTCTGCTTTGACTACTTCTTTTTCTTCAGGTTCTGTTGACGCAGTCTCTTGAAGGGAAGAGTCTAGATTGAGTTTCTTAGGTAATAAATTTATATGCCCCGTTAAAGCTAGTGCTTGGGTTTGCCGCCATGATTTGAGGGCTTCTGTAGCAATCCAGTTTATTTGTTCTGAATCGGCTTCTTGTAGATAGCCAGAAATGGAGGAAGACAACTCAGTTAGTGCTGATAAGTCTAGCATCATTCCTAAGCCAACAAATTGTTCAGCCATTAAAAGGAAATTCTCCTTTAATTCCTCCGCTTCTAGGTCTTGTTGAGATAACTGAGATTCTAATTGAGAAAGCATATTATCTATCTCAGTTTGAAAGATTAACGTCAGGGTATCTTCTGAAGATTGATTGACCTCGATGGAGACAACGGTATCTTCTTCTTTTGGATTACCGAATATATCCTCTAAGCTAGTCAAAATTGGCTGGATTGTTTCTTCTAACCAATTTTGGTCTATAGTTTTTTCTCCTTGACGATAGAAGTCGATACACTGACGCAATTGATCTACAGCGCGCAAAAATAGTTGTTCAGCCTTAGTTTCTATTTGAGGTAATTTACGCGAGTGAATAATTTTAAAGAAGTCTTCTAGACGATGAGTAATGTCACTAAGTGTTTGATAGCCCATCATTGCCGCACCCCCTTTAATAGAGTGAGCTGACCGCAGTACGGCATCTAAAGAAGCTCTATTGAGGTTGGTTTCTGAACTAATTCCTAAAAGACCAGTTTCAATCTGATTGAGATAATCTTCTGCCTCTTCTAGGAATTGAAGGCGAATCTGCTGTTCACTACTCATAGTTTTACCCAGTTATATTAAATGTACCCACTGATGCCTGTAATTTTTCGGCAATGGCTACAGTTTCTTGTAAAGAGCTTGCTGCTCCTTTCGAGGCCAGCGATGTTTTTTGAGCGACTTGAGCGACTTGATCCATAAGTTGCGTAACTATTTGTGATTTTTCCTGTTGGGAGAGGGTCGCTACTGAAATAGATTGCAAGAGTTGGTCAATATTCCGAGAAAGCTCAATAATTTCTCCTAATGATTGCTTAGCTACTTGTACAGTTTTGCTTCCCTCTACAACTTGACTTGTGCCTGTTTCCATCGCATCTATTACTTCACTGGTTTCTCTTTGAATTGCGCCTACAATTTGTTCTACTTCCTTAGTAGCTTCGGCTGATTGGGTAGCTAGTTGTCCAATTTCTTCGGCAACTACAGCAAAGCCTCGTCCGTCTTCCCCTGCTCTAGATGCTTCTATACTAGCGTTCACTGCTAGTAAATTAGTCTTGAGAGAAATTTGATTAATGAGGGATGCTACACGAGAAATCTTTTGGGAGGACTCCCCAAGGCGTTTCATTTTTTTTGCTGTTTCGGCGACTGTTTGTCTTAGCTGAATAATACTTTTTACTGTGTCATCCATAGCTGTACCACTGACTTCGACTTTTTTGGAGGCACTACGAGCGATCCCTGCAGCACTAGAGGCAGAAAGGGCTACTTTTTGAATAGATAGGTTCATCTCCTCCATTGTGCTTAAGGTTGTTGTAATTTGATTAGCTTGCAGAATTGCTTCATCCGCTAGTCCTCTAATAATTGTTTCATTTTCCCCAACAGAACTGTTAACCTGCCCGGCTGAGCTTTTTACTTGGCTGACGATTTCTCTTAAGCTTTCAATAATTGAGTTAAAAAAGTCAGCTACAATCCCTATTTGTCCTGATGTAATTTGAGCACGCACGGTTAAATCTCCACTTGCGGCCCCTTCTACATCTGTCAGGAGTTTAAATAGTTCATTTTGTAAGGCTTCATTTTGCTGTTGTTCTCTTTCTGCTTCTGCTTGTTTTCTTTCTAAAAGTGCCAAGGAATATAGTTGGGGAGCGATAGAATCAGCGATATCTGCTAAGTATAATTGTTCTAAATTACTCCATTCTCGAAAATACTTACATTGATGAGCAATTAGTAAGCCAAATAACTGCTCACCTTCGGCAATAGGTACTATAAGATTTGATTTGATTTCTAGAGCTTGGAGAAGTTTGACATGGTCTGGATGATAACCCATTTCATAAACATTCTTAGCTGCGATCATCCTGCCCTTGAGATAAAATTCCCTCAATTCTTGATTGATACAGGGGTCATTTCTTGTGCCAAGGGCAATTGGGTAGGGTGGGTTGACTGCTTCACCTGCAATATAGCCTTGCCAGTCGGGTAAAAAACGATATACTACCACCCTATCTGCTTTAAGATGGATTTTTACTTCTTCTAATAGTTCTCCAAGGGGTGAAATAAGTTGTTCAGAGGTATTGGACTGAGCTATTCGGGCTAATAATTCTTTTCTTTTAGCTTGGGCTATTTGTTCTAATTCACTAGCTTGTATTGTTTCTGCTAATTCATTAAAAGTGGCTGTCACTTGACCTATTTCATCTTTGCCTTCTACTTTAGCTCTGGCTTGACGGTCTCCTTGCATGAATTTTAAAGCGGATTCTTGCAACTTTTTAATAGGTCCTGTAATAATTTGCCCTAACAGATAGGCTAAAAGTCCATTGAGAAGTAAAGCACTCAGCACAACTAAAAGTCCTGTCTGTAAACTTTGAGAAAGTAGTTCATTAATTGATGTTTCAGGAGTTCCTCTTACTAAAACAGCTATAGGGGTAGTTTTCGTATTAGAGACTAAGTTTTGTTCGCCTCGTATTATTTCAAAAATGTTAGGTATAGACTTGGCTGCTAGGGTCAGAGGAATGTCGTTTACTTTCACATTTCTTTTAATTATTGTCTGTTGAGTATCAATAGCTTCATTAACTATACTTGTACTTGGTAATGCTACTTGAGATGTTAACTTGTCGTTATTGCTAAAAATAGACGTGGCCAGTACATATTCTCCGTCTCCTCTTTGACGATAGTAAATTCCGTTGTAGCCTCCTCCCGTTGCTGCTGTTGCTGCTACTGCGGTATTTAAAATAAGTGGTTTACTGTTAGCTACATCCCCAAAAATTAGAGCCCCAATTATCTTAGAGGTGACAGGATCTTTTAAGGGAGTTACAACAAATCGCACTAATAGATCTTTCCCTTCTAGTTGACTTAGTTTGTCATCTACATTTTGTTGTTCAATAAAGTTCTTCCAACTTACAATACTATTTGCTTTAATTTGGCTATTTTTACTAATTGCTTCTGCAACTAAATTATCTGGATTAAGGGTTTTTCCTTGTGTTTCCTTGTTAGCATTTGCTATAACCTTAAAGTCTCTTCCTACTAAGACTGCATATTCAATTTTTCTGGTTTTACTTTCATTTTTTAGAATTTGTTTTACTGTCTTTTGTAATTCAGGATTTAGAGGGTTTTTTTCTTGATAAGCAGCAGCTAAGTTAATAATAGCTGGGTTATCAGACTGTCCTTTTGACCCAAATGCCATTTGGTTGATTTTTATCAGATAGCTTTGTTTGAGCATTTCTACTTCTGAAGAGGCTTGTTTTTCTAGTTGAGTTCTTACAGAAGAAATAATTAAATAACCTCCTAATGCTCCAATTCCGAGGGTAGAGATGGCTTGAAACACCACAGATGCTAATATCTGCTTTGTCCTTATGGGAAAGTTATAGAGAGCTTTTAGCAGTGGTGAGTTAGATTTATTTAGCGCACTTTCTTTGACTTCTAAAGATGGGTAAAAATCCAAACCAGCTTTCAATTGTTCTGGATTATTTACATAATATTGTGGATGATTGACATTATCAGTGCGTTCATGAGAATTATTTTTCTGATTTGACTCTCCAACGGGCTTGTTGTTCATAAAAGTTACCTAAAAACCTTCTTAGATTAGTTGATTAACAATACTTTCGACATCTAAAATTGGGAATGATTCTTCCTTAGACTTACGTATATTGCCTTGTGAGTAAGACTTTAATCTAGATACCACCTCCTTAGATGGTTCTATTGCTTCCGCTAAATAGCGAGTAACTTCTTGAATCTCTAATACAACTAAACCAATTAATTTTTGTTGAATTTCGACAATTGCTATATTGTATTCTTGTGTATCTAAATTAATTGGGGCTAGTCCTAAAAACTCAGGTAAATCAATTAACCAAAACACTCTATTTCTTTGGTTAAGAATTCCCAATACATAGATAGGCATATTGGGAATAGGTGTTACTCTTTCTATCGGTACACTTGCCACTTCTACAATTTTATCCATAGACATTACAGCCTTTGTTTTAGAATCTATTAAACAGTGAAGATACGATTGTACGGAAATGGTATTAGTCATAACAGAGATTTTTTAACTGTATTTAGTATTTCTTCTTTAGTAAATGGTTTAGTAATATAGGCGATAGCACCCTGTTTCATTCCCCAAAGTCTATCTATTTCTTGGTTTTTGGAAGTACAAAGAATAATGGGAATTTTTTGAGTCTCATTACTTTTTTTAAGATTACGACAGAGTTCTAGTCCGCTCATTTCTGGCATTACTACATCTGAGATAATCAAGTCAGGTTTATTATTAATTGCTTTTTCCAGAGCATCTTTTCCGTTTGCAGCTTTGATGGTTTGATATCCACTATCTTCTAGATACAAGCTGATTAACTCTTTTTCTGAGGATACGTCATCTACTACTAAGATAGTAACCATAATTAATTTGACCAGTATTTTTTTTAAGTAATTGTTAAACAGCTTACTACTTTCAAGACAATCAAGTCAAGTAACGAAAAACCATTTTCAGCAGTTCCACTTGATTAAATGGTTTAGTCATGTAGTCACTTGCTCCTACTAACCGAGCTTTGGCCCTATCTATAATTCCTGTATTTCCTGTTACCATAACAATAGGAGTTGTTTTGAAGATGGGGGATTTTCTCAACAAGGAACAGAGTTGATAACCATCTAAACTGGGCATTCCTACATCTAGCAGTATTACATCTGGTTTAATAGTTATAATTTGCATCAAGGCTTTGACAGAGTCATTAATTGTATGAACTACAAAGCTTTCATCTCCTAGATAACGACTAATTTCATTTAAAATCGTTTGACTATCGTCTACACAAACAATTTTCCAATGCTTTAAGGGGGGTTCTTTATATTTTCCTATGAAGGTATTATTTTCTATCTCTTCTTTTAGGGGAGGTTTTTGAACAATTTCTTCTGTTTTTAATGTAGAATAACTGGGGAGTTGATCGAAAGGTGACTGAGGTTCTCGGAGGAGGATTGCTTTGTTTTTGATTAGTGGATAGAGGCGAACAGCTAGGGCTAATTCATCTTGATTTAAAATGGCTCCCAGATGACGAAAACTGAAGCCTCTCAGCATTTTACCTAATTTTTCTTGATGTTTTAATGCGAGGTTTTCTTGAGCATAGTTATTATTAACAAAATATGGTCTTTGGTCTGGACTAAAAATATAGGGAGCCATTGATTTCCATATTCTTAATCTTTTATGGGACTCCTCTAAAAGATTTTTCAGCTCAAATTTGCAAAGGATGTGTGACTGAAAATGATGCTCTGTGAATTCTTGCGTTGTTTCTTGCTCAGATAATAATAAGTAACTCTCTAGAACTTCTATAAATATTCTCCTAAGCAAAGTAGCGGCATCAGCTGGTTCAATAAATTTTTTTTGCACTAAAAAAGCGATCATTTGATAGTCTGACCGCTCAGTTAAATTAGTAGAAAAATCAGACTTTAAATTGGATTCAACGTAACCGTCCAAGGGAGTTACGAAACTTTAGGATTGTAGGGGTCTTGATGAGATAAATTAGAGAGTATGAGTGAAGAAATAGACTTAGGTGGAATAAAAGTTTTAGCAGTAGACTGGGAAGCAAC
>Ga0209085_1000343_pt1 | contig 35094 bp, 25 predicted proteins | sample C_131016_EF_Meta_FD_187310 | JGI IMG/M metagenome (GOLD analysis project Ga0209085, IMG submission 187310) | Freshwater microbial communities from Lake Croche, Canada to study carbon cycling - C_131016_EF_MetaG (SPAdes) (version 2) | ecosystem: Environmental > Aquatic > Freshwater > Lake...
TGGTGCCGGTGGAGACCGAGATGGTGTTATCGGCGGCGGTGGCTCCGGCGAGGTTGATCGTGCCGCTGGTGAGCGTGTAGCCAGTGGTTTCAAAGGCAAGGCCGCTGAGGGCATCCACCGTGCCGCTCACAGTCACCGTGCCTGCTGTGCCGCCGAAGTTGGCGGTGAGGCCGGCTCCGGCGTAGTAGTCGGTGCCACTGGTGCTGCCCCACGCGTAGGTGCCGCTGGCTGCGAGGCCGCTGGAGTTTGTTGTCCAGCCGAGTTGGGAGTTTGAATTGCTCCAGGTGCCTGTGCCGCCGCGTCCGGCAGCGCCGTTGGCATCCCAATAAAGCTCGCTCGTTGGCGCAGCAGCCGTGCGGAGGCTGTCCGAGCCGGTCGTGCCGGTGAGTGTGCCGTAGGCAACAGTCGTGATGTCGCCTGTGTCAATGATTGTGCTCCAAGGTGTGGCGCTGGGGATCGTCCAATCCGCGCTGCTGCTGGTCGCCACACCATAGGCGGTGGAGCTGGCGAGCGTGGCGGCGTCGGAATACACCAACCAAGCCTGCTGACCCTTGAGCGCGTCGCTGGAGTTTGTGAGGTTCGGGCTCGGATCAAACGAACCGGCCTGCGAGAGGAGCGTCTCGGTGGTGCCACTGCCGAAGAGCGTGAATTGGTTGCCGACCCACAATTTGTTGTAACTCAGAGCCTCGATCGTGCTTTGGTTCGCTGAAAGGAACGCGCCCACTCGCACGGTGTAGCCATCCTGCGCTGTCCCAGCTGCGTTGGAGATGAATGGCGTAATGCCACCGCCGGCCGTGATGTCGATCGTCACCGTCTCGCCCGCCGCATAAGCCGACGCCACAAGGGCCGCCGCTAGCGCGATAGATACCAAGGTCCTGGGGGAACTTGGTGTGATAGGTTTCATGATTTTGACAGGATTGGGTTTTTTAGACAGGAGGACAGGATTTGCAGGATTGACAGGAGAGGTGGATGGCTTTTTGGACTTAAAACTTACAAACTTAATTCTTAAAACTTTTTAGACAGGATTGGCAGAAGGGTTTTTTGGACAGAAATTTTTGACAGGAGGACAGGATTTGCAGGAGATTACAGGATGGGCAGAAGGAGTTTTGACAGAATTTACAGAATTTACAGAATTGGAGAGGAGCAGATTCATTATTTTTTTGAGTGCGGGTATCTCGGGTTCTTTGTTTTTTGAGTAAGATACTTTTCTGTAATAGCTAAAAATTTTGTTAATTCTGTTAATTTTGTCTAAAAAATCGGGTTTATTGGTTTTTACTCTGTGCTTTCTGCTCAATATTGATCGTGCGGTGTTTGGCAGTGTGGTGGCTTATTTCTTTGGTTCGTCAGTAAAAGTCCTAAATTTTGTTAATTCTGTAAATTCTGTCTAAAAGTTCCTGTTAATCCTGCTAATCCTGTCATCCTGTCTAAAACATCGGGTTTATTCGGCGGGGAGGGTCCAGGAGCTGAAGGTGGAGTTGCTGGCTTTTTTGATGAAGAAGCCTTGGCCAGCTGGGATTTCGGCGCTTGGGACGGCGCGGAGGCCGTCCATCCAGGTGGTGCCGTTGTGGTAGTAGTTTGTTGCAGCGCCGGTTGTTTGGTCCACTACGATGACTTTGTCGGCATCCTTTGCTTTGGTGGCGGCTTTGAACTGGCCAGCACTGGTGCCGGGGTTCAGGTTCATGTTGGCGATGGTGGTCGGGGTGGTGCGTCCTGTGGTGCAGAGCGTGTAGTTGCCAGCGGGGTTGAGCGAGACGACGGGCTGGGTGGTGCGGGGCGAGCCGACCAGGAGGAAGTAATCCGTCGAGCCGGTGTTGTTTTTCAACATAAACGCTGTGCCTTGCGCGATGGCGGTGGCGTCCATCGCGTTGGCTCCTTCGCGCCATTGGTTCACGCTGCTGTTGTAGAAGATCGTGTTCGCCGTGGCGCCGTTGGAATTCAGGAGGAGGATGGTTGTCGAGGCGCTGTCGGTAGCTCCCGAGGCGAGACCCGCTTCGTTGGCGGATCCGAAAATGCCTGCTACCGTGTTGGTTCCGACCTCACCCGGCGCGCTCATGTAGCTCGTGGCTCCGGCGGCGATGGATTGCAGTTGGTTGACCTGCTGTGTCGAGTTCGCGCTCGCACCGGCGGCGTTGTTCGCCCGCACCTGCACATAGCGCAGGCCGTTGCTCAAGCCAGTGATCGCCAAGCTGGTGGAGGCGGTATTAACGCTGGTCGCGCCCGTCATATTTTTGCTGGCCGAGTGGAGGACCGTGTAGTTGGCGGCGCCAGTCGCGGCGTTCCAGTTCACCGTGAAGCCGCCAGCCACAGGCAGCGTGGCGCGGGTGAGTGTCGGGGCAAGGCAGAGCACTCCGACATTCGCGCTGGTGGTTTGTGTGGTGTAGTTTGTGGAATCCGTCGGCGTGAAGGTGACGCCTTGGCTCGAGATGCCCAGTGCCGGTGCGGTGGAAGGCGTGGTGAAGGCAAAGGTGCCGTTCACACTCGCGTTGCCACCGCTAAGGGTGGAATTCGCCAGCGTTTGGCCGATCGTGATGTTCGAAGCGGTCGGCGCGACGCTGATCGTCGGCGTGGCTTGGCTCACTGTCACGCTGGCTGTGGTGCTGGCGGTGTTGTAACTTGCCGTGTCAGTCGGTGTGAATGTAACGGGTTGGCTGGCCGTGCCTGCCGATGGCGCTGTGGCAGGCGTGGTGAACGCATAGGTTCCCGCAGTGCTGGCTGTGCCGCCGCTCAGCACGGAGCTGGCGAGCGTCTGGCCGTAGGTAATGCCGCTCGCGGTCGGCGCGACAGAGACCGTCGGCGTGGCCTTATTCACGGTCACGCTAGCCGTGGTGCTGGCCGTATTGTAGTTTGCGGAGTCTGTAGGCGTGAAGGTAACTGCTTGGCTGGCTGTGCCTACGGAAGGCGCCGTGGCAGGAGTCGTGAACGCGTAGGTGCCCGGGACGCTCGCTGTGCCGCCGCTCAGCACGGAGCTAGCGAGAGTCTGGCCGTAGGTAATAGCCGATGCGGTTGGCGCGACGGAAACAGTCGGCGTGGCTTGGGTAATGTTTGCCGTAGTGGTCGCGACCGAGCCGAGCGAGTAGTTCGAGGCGGCTGCACCAGTGAGCGTGGCTCCAGCGAGCGTCACGGTTTTGCCATTGCCCACTGTGGCATTGGCAAATGTCGCCGTGCCGCCAGTGTGGTTGACAACATCCGAGCCGACCGTGCCTGTTACGGCCCGCGTGGCGACTGTTGACGAGGTCGTGCCATCGTAGGTTTTGTCATTCGCTGTAAATGTGCCTGTAAGCGACTTCGTGCTAACCGTGAGGGTTTGCGTCACATTCGTTGCGGCTGTGTAGTTGCTATCACCCGCCTGGCTGGCTGTGATCGTGGTCGAACCAACACCCACCACTGTGACGGTAGAGCCCGCCACTGTGGCCACCGAGGTGTTCGAACTGGCGTAGGAGACACTCAAGCTGCTGCTCGCCGTCGCCGTGAGGCTGAATGTCGAGTCGCCGTAGGTTTTCGAGGAGAGGGCGCCGAAGGTGATGCTTTGGTCGCTCTTGACGGTAATAGAAAAAGTGGGCGCAGGAGAAGGTATCGTGTCGCTGCGAGTCCAGTTGGTAGTGTTGCCAACGCTCGTCTGAATAGAGGACTTATTACCGGTGAATGATGAAATATTGTAATAACTGTTGTCTAGTTCAGAGGTAAAATCCCGAGCACTGGTTCCATTGGTTAAGCCGGTAGGAAGATAGGATGTATTTGAGGTTGTGCTACCAGAAGTAATCCAAGTATTTGACGCGAGGGCATAAATGAATGTAGGACTTACGCTCGTTCCTTGGTATGCGATAATGGCATCTCCACTCGTAGACAAGGCAACCGTTCCAGATGATGTGCTGGTTCCGGTAGAAAAGGAAGTGCCGTTATAGGAAACCACCGTTCCTCGTGAAACAGACGATGTGGCATTCCATGTCAGAGTTCCTTCGGCAGTGCCAAGCGCGGTTCCGGACCAAGGGTTGTCCGTGAAATTTATAACGGTCCCAACATTCAGGTCCACAAGCGGAACGAATGCAAATGTATCCGGATCATCAGTATTTATCTGGACTATAACGATATCCCCAGCTGCGAGCGTGGTCGGGCCCGTGGTGACTGTGAAGATTTGCGTGGCGGTGGTGGAGTTGTAGTTGCTATCCGCAGCTTGAGACGCGGTTATTGTGGTGGTGCCGGACGCTACTGCGCTGAGGGTGGAGGTCGAGATGGTGGCAACGCTCGTGTTAGACGAGGTGTAGGTCACTGCTCCGGTCGACGCAACGGCACCGATCGCAGCAGAGGTGGCGTTGAGGGTCACTGTGCCATTAACCGTGGTCGAGTTGCTGCTGTTGAAGCTAAGCGTAGGCGTCGCTTTGCTCACCGTAAGAGCCTGCGTGGCATCGGCTGCGGCAGAGTAGCGGGCATCCCCGGCTTGGCTGGCGGTGAGGGTCGTCGTGCCAGGAGAGACGATCGTCACCGTGCCATTGGCTGCGATGGTGGCGACAGATGTATTTGAGCTGGTGTAGTTTATCGTGAGTCCAGATCCGACACTGGCTCCGAGCGAGTAGGCCGCATCGCCGTAGGTTTTGCTGAGCGTGGAGGTGACACCGCTGATTGTTTGGGCGACTTTATTCACTGTTAGCGTCTGTGGGACAGAAGTCGCTGCGGCGTAGTTGGTATTACCCGCTTGGCTGGCTGTGATCGTCGTGCTGCCGGCACCGACTAGAGTTACGGTATTCCCTGCAACAGTGGCGACAGAAGCATTTGAGCTGGAATAGGAAACGGTCAAGTTGCTGCTGGCTGTGGCAGTGAGTGCAAAGGCCGCGTCGGTGGCATTCTTGGTCGCCAAGGCGCCGAAGGTGATCGTCTGGCTTGCTTGACTCACAGTGCCGCTGGCGGCGATATTCTGCGTGGCGGCGTCACCGCCGGATACGGCGACATTGCCCGAGTAGCTGCCCGCTGTGGCACTGGCCGGGAGGCGCACATAGACCGTCGTGCTGGCGAGTGTGCCGCTGGCGGAGATTGTAGCGGTAGATCCGAAGCCGCTGCCAGAAGTGAGCGAGACTTCAAAACCTGCTGGTGCTGTTACGGTAAGGGAGCCTGAGAGGTTGGATCCGCTCACGGTGAAACTCTGCTCCGCCGAGGCGGCAGGATAGGTCGATGTGAAGGCCGAGAGCGTGCCGCTGGTCGAGATGACACCGAGTGCCGCAGATGTCGAGACACCGGCGCTTGTGGCCGACCAATCCGAGCTTCCTTGGGCATTCACCGCCTTGACGCGGTAGTAGTAAGTCGTGCTGGCATTGAGCGCCGTGAGCACCCGACTCGTGCTGGACGAGGAAATGCCTGTTACCGTGGTGACACCGGTCGCAAAAGTGTTATCCGTGCTGAAATCCAGCGTATAGGTGTAGCTCGCAGCGCCCATAGTGGGGTGCGACCAATTCGCGGTAAACCCGGAGGCGCTCACCGCGCTGCCAGTGCCCACCGTAGGGGGCAGCGGCAGGGTGGTGAAGTTGCCATCCGCCGTGTAGGCCGTGCCAGCGCTGTTCGTCGCATAGCCGCGGTAGTAGTAGAGCGTATTTGCTGTCAGACCTGTGCGGCTGTGGGTGAAGGCGGAAACTGTTGTATTGCCTTCCGCAAGCGAATTTCCCGTAGGGCTGGCACTTGTGCCCCAAGCCGTTCCGCGCGCCGAAAGGGTTTCTCCGCCGTTTGCAGTCACAGTCGCACCCAGCGTCGCCGTGGTCGTGTTGATGCTGGAAACACTTGGCGTGCCAATCGTCGGCAGGATGGCGGCGATGTTGAAGGTGAGATTCGCCGACGCACTCGTGCCGCCGCCGTTCGTAGCCGTCACAGCCACAATGGTGCCATTGCCAGCCGTTGTGGGAGTTCCCGAGATTTGACCCGTCGTGCCATTGAGCGACAGACCGGCAGGTAATGTGCCGCTGCTGATTGCGTAACCCGTCGGACTATTTGACACCGTGATGTTTGCGGATAGTGCCGTGCCGACCGTGCCATTGATCGTGGCGGCTGTGACGGTGGGGGGATTTTGGGAAATGATGCCTTTGAATTGCAGATAGCTAAACCCACCAGTCCCGCCTGAGACCGTCGAAGCTCCATTGGCTGAGGTTGCGTTACCAACGACTCGGAACTCGATGGAAGAAAGATTACTATAACCGCTGGAGGGCAGCGTAATCGTCCCGTTTACAGTTGTAGTGTTACTGCTCGCAAAAGTTCCCACAGGTGCCGAGAAGCTATTTACACTGGAATAAACGGCATAGCTGGCTGGACCTGTGTTCGAACTACCCCATGTTGCATTTATTGTGCTACTATTAAGATTTAATGCATAGCTACTTGTTGCATTAAGCGTTACTGACAGGTAGTTAGTGCTTGTGCTGGAACCGTTCCATGTAGAGGCACTGTATCGGCTACTACTAGACCCTCCAGTGAGGCCAACCTGAGTCACACTTCCCGTGACGCCTGTCGCTGTAGTATTTGCACTCAATGGGCTTGCAGCAGTTCCACTCCAAGTTTGATTCCAAACAGCTAAGCTCACCGGCGCTGCCGTTACCGTCATCGTCTGGTTCGCCGTAGCTGCATTGTAGTTACTATCCGCCGCTTGGCTCGCGGTGATAGTAGCCGTGCCTACGGCAACGCCGGTCGCTACGCCGCTGGCGATCGATACAACGGCATTGTTGGACGAGGTGTAGGTCACCGCTCCGGTGGAGGCGGAGGTGGCGTTGAGGGTCACAGTGCCGTTGATCGTTGTCGAACTGCTGCTGTTGAAAGTGAGCGTTGGGTTCGCTTTATTGACCGTTACACTGGCGTTGGTGCTGGCGGTGTTGTAGTTTGTGCCATCGGTAGGGGTGAAGGTGACGTTTTGGCTGGCTGTGCCTACGCCGGGCGAAATGGTAGAATTGCTGAAAGCGAAGGTGCCGTTGACGCTGGCTGTGCCGCCGCTCAGGGTTGAGTTGGCGAGGGTCTGGCCATAGGTGATGTCGCTCGCGGTCGGCGCGACGGAGACTGTGGGTGTGGCTTTGCTCACCGTCACGCTGGCTGTAGTGCTGGCAGTGTTGTAGTTTGCCGTGTCTGTGGGAGTAAATGTAACCGTCTGGCTGGTTGTGCCTACGGCGGGCGCAGTGGAGTTCGTGGTGAAGGCGAAGGTGCCGTTGACGCTGGCTGTGCCGCCGCTCAGGGTCGAGCTGGCGAGGGTCTGGCCGTAGGTGATGCCGCTCGCGGTCGGCGCGACCGAGACCGTCGGCGTGGCCTTATTGACCGTCACGCTGGCTGTGGTGCTGGCGGTGTTGTAGTTTGTGGTATCGGTCGGCGTAAAGGTAACTGGCTGGCTTGCTGTGCCTACGGAAGGCGCAGTGGCGGGCGTGGTGAAGGCGTAGGTGCCGGACACACTCGAGGTGCCGGGAGTGATGGTCGAGCTGGCGAGGGTCTGGCCGTAGGTGATGGCCGATGCGGTCGGCGCGACGGAGACTGTCGGCGTGGCCTTGCTCACTGTGCTGCTTGGAATTGCCACATTCTGCGTGGTGGCACTGCCGCCGGATATGGTGACATTGCCCGAGTAGCTGGCAGCGTTGGTGCTGGCGGCGAGGCGCACATAGACTGTCGTGCTGGCGAGCGTTCCGTTGGCGGAGATCGTGGCGGTCGCTCCGAAACCGCTGCCAGAGGTGAGAGAGACTTCAAAACCCGATGGCGGCGCGACGGTGAGGGAGCCAGTGAGATTTGTGCCGTTCACGGAGAAACTCTGCTGCGCCGAGGCTGAAGGATAGGTCGCCGAGAAGGCCGAAAGCGTGCCGCTGGTGCTGATCGTGCCGCTCGGAGTCGATGTGGCGATGCCTGCACTGGTGGTGGAATAAGCTGAGCTGCCCGTCGTGTTGACAGATTTGACGCGGTAGTAGTAAGTGGTGCTTGAGCTCAGGCCAGTAATGGCTTGGGTCGTGCTACCAGAGGAAATGCTGGAGACTGTGGCGTCGATGCTTCCGAAGTTGGAATCATTATCCACCTCCACCGTATAGGTGTAGGACGCGCTGCCCATGGTGGGGTGGGTCCAATTCGCCGTGAAGCCGGAGGTCGTGGCTGCCGAGCCTGTTCCGACGGTGGGCGGAAGCGGGAGCGTTGTGAAGTTGCCATCCGCCGTGTAGGCCGTGCCAGCGCTGTTCGTCGCATAGCCGCGATAGTAGTAGAGCGTATTTGCCGTGAGGCCTGTGCGGCTGTGGGTGAAAGCGGAAACTGTCGTATTGCCTTCCGCAAGAGCATTTCCCGTAGGGCTGGCATTTGTGTCCCAAGCCGTTCCGCGTGCAGAGAGAACTGCGCCGCCGTTTCCTGTCACAGTCGCACCCAGCGTCGCCGAGGTCGTGGCGACACTCGTCACCGTTGGCGAACCAATAGTCGGCGCGATAGCCGTGACGGAGATATTTCCATTGACTGCGCTAAAGGAGTAGTTAGTTGCTGTAAGGTTTCCGGTGACAGGTGTGATCGTAGCCACATTGCTGCCTGCACCCGTGGTGGTGGTATAGTTAGTCGTGTATGACGCTGTGCCACCGATTACGGATGAGGTCTCCGAGTTGACAAAGCCAGTGGCTGTATAATTCCCAGCTCCAGTGACAGTTGAAACGGCCGTGCCGTAGGAGACAGTTTGGTTACCGGCGGTGATGGTGAGTGTTGCCTTGCTAACAGTGCTGGATGTGGTGGCGACGTTGACTTGGGTGGCATTGGCGCTGGTGAGGGTGATATTACCAGAGTAGGTGCCGGCGGCCGTGGTGTTAGGGATACGGAGGTAAACGGGCGTGGAGGAAATGGTGCCGCTGGAGCCGACCGTGACGTTTGAGGAGGAGAAGGTCGAGTTGTCGGTGGACACCTGGAATCCAGCGGGAGGAGTGACCAGAATGCCGGCAGACATGTTTGTCCCATTCACGGAGAAACTAGTCACAGAGGAATTCGACCCGTAGGTGGTGTTGATCTGGGCCGGAGTGCCGGTGCTTGAGATGGTGGGGGTGGGGGCGCCGTTGAAGGTGACGGAGATGTCGTCGATGGCGACGCCCTTGCTGTTGGTGCCGACCGTGTATTGGAATCGGAATTGAATGTTTTGGCCGCTAGCGAGGTTGAGGTTGTTGACTGTGGCTCCTAAGCCTGTCGTGCGGTTGCCGGACGCATCGCCGTTTATGGCGGCGTTCGTGTTGTTGGTGGGAGTGAAGGTAGAGTTGGCCAAGGCAGTAAAGGTTCCGCCGTTGACCGAATACGTCACCGTGATGCTGCCGTTACCTGTGTTGCCGCGCCACAGCTCGCCGGTGTAGGAGAGGACGAAGGAGGTGACTGTGCTGCCGGATGTGTTGAGAAAGGTAGCGATAGCGTTGCCGCTGGCTAAGCTGCCGTTGCCAAGCTCGCCGAGGGCTTTGTCGGTGGTGGTGTTGACGTTTGCGTATGCCCACCAACCGCCGGAAGTGTTGCTGCCAGTGTCATTACCGCGTCCATTAGTTGAACTCAGCACCCAGGCCGCGTTGCGCTGGAGTTGATTGGTGGTGCCAAGGGCGGCGTTGAAGTTAATGTTCGTGGTGGCAGTTACATTTGGCACCTGCATCCCGTCAAAATTTTCCACGACAGCCGATCCCAGCGTTGTGACCTGATACTGCGCTTGGGCACCTGTCGCGGCGGCGAGAAGGGCGAGCAGCGCGAGGAGGAGGGCGGAGAGGCGCTGCGCGGTGTGACGGGCGGGGCGCTGCGCGCCGTGGCGAGTCACGGCCCAGAGGAAGAGGCTTTGGATTCCACGGGCGAATGATGGTTGGTGGTGGGTGGAGTGGGAAGGCATGGGTTGGAAGTTTTAAATTTTAAGTTTGTAAGATTTAAAGAAGGAGCCCGTGGCGCGGAGAGAAAGAGAGATGGCCACGGAGCGGCTTGTGATGCGGCTCGCGGAGCAGGCGGACATGTCGGATGAGTGCGTCATTGCGAGTCGGAGTTTTCTGCTGAGGGTGGGGGCAACACCAGAAAAGTTATGTTACAATTTAGTTACTTTCGCCGGGATCCGGCTTGCGCAGGGCGTGGGTTTCGAGAAATATGCGGGGGTGATGAGGAGATTTGTCTATGTCATTTTGGGCTTGACAGCGGTGGGTGCGAGCGGGTGGTGGGCGCTCTCACGGCGTGCGGCGGGGTCCGGGGAGCCTGCGGTGGCGAAGGCGAGTCGGACGCCGGCGCCAAATGTGGCGGCGATGGTGGAGCTGGGGGAAGGAATCGAGCTGCAGCTGGGGCGGGAGCCGGAGAAGGCGCTGGAGAAGTTTGCGAAGGCGCTGGAGCTGGACGGGAGCTTGAAGGGCGTGCGCTACCAGATGGCTGTGGCGGCGTATCAGGCCGGGGATGTGGCGAGGGGCAGGCGGATGGCGCGGGAGAGCATGTCGAAGGGGGAGGCGGTGGCGGATTCGCATATTTTGCTGGGGACGATGGCGGGGCGGGAGGGGGACCATGCGGAGGCGTCGCGGGAGTTCGCCCTGGCGGTGGAGGCGGCGCCGGCGAATGCGATGGCGTATTACAACTGGAGCGACTCGCTGCGGAGCGAGGGGAAGCCCGGAGAGGCGCTGGAGAAGCTGGCGCTGGCGGTGGGGCGGAATCCCGGCGAGCCGCTGTATGCCTTGAAGCAGAGGCTGGCAAGGATCGAGGCGGGCGACCGCGTGGGCGGGCTGGCGGAAGAGGCGCATGCGCAGGAGAAGTTGGTGCCGCCGGCGGGGGATTGGTTGCTCACGGGGGCGGCGCTGGCGCTGGCGCGGGGGGACGGGCTGGAGGCAGAGCGGCTGCTGGAGGCGGCGCGGGGGCAGATGCAGGGCATCCTGTTCGTGGGCGTTCTGCAGGAGGATCCGTTTTTCCGTCGATACCGGGAGAACCCCGCAGTGGCGCGGTATTTGAATGTCTCGATTCAGAAGGAGAAGAAAAAATAGGCCTTGGGATTTTGTGGAAAATGATGTCAAGCGATTTTTTTTTATGGGGGCGGTGACGGGGCGGTGGATACTGGCAGCGGCGTATGCGGGGGCGCTGGGGCTGGTGGTGCTCAATGGCTGGGGGATCGAGGAGACATGGATCAAGCCCTCGCTGGCACCGAGGGCGGCGGGGGCGGCGGGGCGCGCGCAGTGGGGCGGGATGATCCCTGAGTTTCAGGATCCGCCGCGGATTTTTCTGGACAATGATCCCTACTACTTCATGCGGTATGCGCAGCGCGTGGCGCGGGGGGAGACGCTGCGGGTGCGCGAGACGGATCTGGACAATGTGCCCTACGGGCGGGAGGTGCATTGGAACAGCGGGTGGGTGTGGTGGCTGGCGGCCGGGGGCGTGGTGGCTTCGGCGCTCGGGGGCGGAACTGTGGACCAGGGGGTGGAGGTGTGGGGGCTGTATGCGGAGCCGGCTTTGTTCCTGCTGGTGCTGGGTGTGGCAGGCTGGTGGGTGGCGCGAAGGCGGGGAACGGGGGCGGCGGCGGCGCTGGTGTTTCTGCTGGCTTGCCTGCCGGCTGTGATGTGGGACTACGGGTATGGGCGGCCGGACCACCATGGGATGCATAACACGGCGGCGTTGGTTTTGTTGCTGGGGCTGGTCCTCTCTGGAGGGGGCTGGGTGGCGAAGGTGGAGGAGGCTGAGGAGGAGGAGGCTGGCATGAGTGGAAAGAAGCCTAAGGGGCGGGAGCGAAAAGCGCTGAGAGCCACACGGGAAGAGGCGCGCCGGGCTGTGGTGGGGACGGCGCAGCGGGCAATAGTGGCGGCGGCGCTGGGTGCGGCTGCGGGGCTGTGGGTGGGTGCGACACAGCAGATTTTCGTGCTGGCGGGTGCGGGGCTGGGTCTGCTGGGGGGAATGTTTTCAAGCACTAGCGGCAAGCGGGAGGTGCTGGAGCCGGGGTTGTTCCGCGTGTGGGGGAGCGTGGCGGGCGGAGTCGCGCTGGGTCTGTATCTGCTGGAATATGCGCCGTGGCATTTTGGTATGAGGCTCGAGGTGAACCATCCGCTCTACGCAGCGGCGATGTGGGGTGCCGGGGAGGTGCTGGCGGCTGTGGCGGCATGGCGTGGCACGGGGAAGCTGCCTGCGGGTGCGGCGAGGTGGTGGCTGGCGGCGGCGGCCGTCGCGCTGGTGGTGCCGCCACTGGCGCTGGTGGCGGGGCCGGATGGCTGGCATGCGTGGAGGGACGGGGCGATGCGGCGGCAGCATGGATTCATCAACGAGTTCGAGCCATTTCTCAACAGCTTGCGGAATAGCGGGCCGCTGGTGGTGCTGGGGAGGTTCGGGTTTTTGCCATTGCTGGTGCCTGTCGCCGGCTGGCTGGCATGCTCGCGGAGGGTGGCGGCATCGTTGAGGGCTGGGTTGCTGGTGACCCTGGGAGCGGTGCTGGCCACCGGGGCGATGATGATGGTGCAGGTGAGGTGGGCGGGTCTTTTGAGCATCTCGATGGCATGCATGGCGATGGCGGTTCTGGGGGCGGCGGCGGCCTGGCTGGAGGGGCGCAGGGGAGCGCGGTGGATACCAGCCGCCGGGTATGCGGTGGTGGTGGCACCGTTGATGTTTTTTTTCGCCGAGGGATTTTCGAACAATCTCAAGCGCATGGCGAGCGGGGTGATGGATCCAGTGCTGGCGTGGACAATCGCAAGCCGGGATCTGGCATTCAACCTGAAGCGACTGGCTCAACTGGGGCCGGTGCGGGTGATGTCCGGGCCCGGGCAGACGCCGGCGTTGCATTTCTTCGGAGGAGTGCACGGGACGGCATCGCTGTATTGGGAGAACACGCAGGGGGTGCGCGAGGCGGCGGAGTTTTTTGCAGACCAGGGGGACGCGGTGGCAAGGAGGATCGCAGCAGAGCGGGGAATCACGCATGTGGTGCTTCAGGAGGACACCTCGCTGGCGGAGTCCTCGGTGAAGATCGCGCTGGACTCGGAGGACAAGGAACTGATCAAGAATTCGCTGGCCTACCGGCTGTGCGATCCGCTGGGGAACTTGCCGGAATGGCTCGAGCCGGTGCCGTATTATGGCTCGCCGATGGCGGCGGGATTCCAGATGCGGGTTTATAAGGTGCGGGGAGACAAACTCAACCCCGCGCAATGACCCAGTAGGCGCGGAGGCCATCGACCCGGGTGATTTTTTTGCCGTCGGCGTAAGTGCGACTGGAGTAGGAGACGCCGACCTAGTGAAGGTGCCAAGAGGCGGAGGGAGCGGACGCGGGACGCAAAAATAGTAGTGGCGGCTCGCCGAGCGGACCCATGATTCATCCGCGAAGCGGCGCGGGATCGGGATGGCTGAGCCGCAAAAATCGGACGGCTCGGCGAGCCATTCCTACCTTGGGGTCGACGGTCGCAGACCGCCGCAAGGTTAGATGAACTTGATGGCGACGAATGAAGAGATGAACTGTGCGATCCAGAGAATAGACATCCACAGGATGATCTTGGCTTTGGATTTGCTCAGCGATAACCAGAAGTCGTGGCAAGTTCCCTTCGTATTGGGACTTGGCGATGGAGCTGGATCGTGAGCTAAGGCCGCTATCCGACATTCCTTGACGACCAACTCCAAACATTCCGCAATGGCGCGGGCTTGACGAGGCTCGATGCTGGCTGCTTCGAGGATCGAGAGGATTTTGACCGTGCTCATGAGGGTGTAGGATGGTGGAAAGTGTGGGGAATGTCAAGAGGGCGGAGGGGAGAGAATGAGGAATTTTGAATTTTGAATTTTGAATGGAGACGGGGGAAGGGAGATCCGCAGATTTCGCAGATTTCGCAGATGGGGAGGCGTCCCTACCTTGGGGACGACGGCGGTCGCAGACCGCCGCTACAGACACCATCGCAAGCAAAACGCCTGAACCACGATGTGGCGTGGATGGGATGGTGTGTGGTTTTTGCGGCATGAGAGGGAAGTTTTAAGTTTGTAAGTTTTAAGTTAGAAAAGAGTTTTCAGTTTGAAGTTTGAAGTTTGAAGTTTGAAGTTTGAAGTTTGAAGTTTGAAGCTGGAGAAGAGGCAGGTTTGAGTTTTAAGTCTTAAGAATTAAGTTTTTCAGGGAAAGGGAGGCTGTGAAGAATCTGACTCGCGAGGGAATCCATGCGGGAGAAAGCGAAGCATTCTTTTCCAAGGTCTTTAAAGGAGGCGCCGAGGTGTAGGACTTCGGTCTCATCGAGAATTAAAAAGCGGTCATGGATACTTGGGTGGGTATGGATCTCGATTGCTGGGTATTGAGCGTTGTGTTTTTGGAGGTCGAGTTCGAGTTGGCGGCTGATTTTTTTCGTGAAGAGGGTGGCGCTAACAGACGCGCGGCGTTTGGAGAGGAGGAGCAACACGGACTCGTCGAGGTAATTGTCGATGAGGATGATCGATTTTTTGGCTCGGCGGATGGCCGTGGCGGCGAATGTGTAAGCGTCGAAGATCTGGCCGTTGAAGAAGATGCCATGGGAGGGGGCTGTGCTTTGCAGGTGCTTAAGAGAATTGAAGAGGGTGTTGAAACGCTCGTCGGTATCCGCAATATGACGGAGTTGCCGGACTTCTATGGTTTCGATTTTCTGGAAAAGATGACCGTGTTGGAGGAGCACACGGCGCATTTCCACAAATGCCTGAATGATTCGAATGCTGACAGTGATGGCTGTGGGGCTGTGGAGCACTGCCGAGAGCATGGCCACTCCTTGCTCGGTGAAGGCGAAAGGTGGGTGGCGGCGACCGCCGTGGGTGGGGCTTGAGGTTCCAGATTGGAACTTCAAGTGTTGCCACTCATCGGAGGTGAGAGGGAAAGCAAAGGACTCAGGAAACCGGAGAAGGTTGCGTTTAACGGCTTTATTGATGTTTTTGGTTTCGACCCCATACATTTCGGCCAAGTCGCTATCGAGAAGAACCTGCTCACCACGCACCGAGAGGATGCGCGGGGTGATCTCTGCGACTGGTGTGGTATGGAGAAGGCTTGGCGACATTAAGGAAGAGAAGTTTTAAGTTTGTAAGTTTTAAGCTGTCGTGTTGGAGGCAGTTTTAAGTCCTAAATTTTGTTAATTTTGTTAATTTTGTCTAAAAACTCCTGTTAATCCTGCAAATTGATTCGCTATGCTCACCCTTCGGGCTGCCTGTGGCAGTCTTTCTCCGCTTCGCTCCGATTCTGTCATCCTGTCTGATAGAGTCTTAAGTTTTCAGTTTTCAGTTTTCAGTTTGAGGCTGGAGAAGAGGCAGGTTTGAGTTTTAAGTCTTAAGTTCCTGTAAATCCTGCTAATCCTGTCATCCTGTCTAAAAATCCTCGGCATCAATTCGGTTGGGTGTAGATAGCGCGGAGGCGGAGGAATTTTTTAGTTCCGTCGGCGGGTGTGGTGAAGGTGCGGCGTTCGAGGCCTGTGGTGACGCCGGATTGGTCGCCGGAGGCGGTGCCGTTGCCGAGGGTGGACCAGGAATCACTGAGGGCGGAGACGGTTTCGCCGGTGATGGTGAGGGCGGGGTCGTTGGTGCGGACGATGGCTGTGAGGGTGAGGTTCCCGCCGGTGGTGGAGAGCACGGGGGTCTCGGAGGCCACGGTGCCGTTGTAGGATCCGCCGCCGATGGCGTAGAGGGGCAGGAGGTCCGCCGTGAGGGAGACATTGCCGCCGGTCCAGGTGGCGAGCGGGGAGAGGACGACGGGGTTCACGGTGACGGTCACCGAGGTATTCGCGGTGTTGTAGTTCGCGTCGGTGGGGGTGAAAACGACGATCTGCGAGCCGGTGGCGGAGGGGACGAATGCCGGAGTGGCGAAGGCGAAGGTGCCTGCGACGCTGGCATTGCCGCCGGTGAGGGTCGAGCTGCTCAGGGCCTGGCCTGCCGTGATGGCGGAGGCGGTGGGCGGTGTGTTGATGACGGGCGTGCCTTTGGCGATGCTGAAGGTGAGCGTGGCATTGCCGGTGCCGCCGGTATTTGTGGCGCTGACCGTGGCATTGGTGATGCCAGACGCAGTCGGCGTGCCGGAGATGAGGCCGCTGGTGGAGTTCACCGTGAGACCCGCTGGCAGGCCGGTGGCGCCGTAGGAGGTCGCGTTATTGCTGGCGGTGATGGTGTAGGAGAACGCGGTGCCGACCGTGGCACTGGCCGTGGTGGCGCTGGTGATGGCTGGGGCTGTGGGGGTGCCGCCGGTGGCGATAGCTGTGAAGGTGAGGTTGTCTATGGCAAGGCCAGCGTCGTTGCCGGCATCATTGGCGTCCTGCCAGCGGATGAAGAGCATTTCGCCAGGGGCGAGAGTGGCGGGAATGGTAATAGATGATATAGCAGCTTGATTGGCGGGATCATTGCCATTTAGGAGTCCGTTGGTCGACACCGGGGCGGGGCCATTGATATTGAGCGTGGCGAGAGTGGTGGCGGCATTGGCGGTGAGGAAGTTCGATGTGGTGACGGTGGAACCATCGACTTTTCCGTAGCCGAAGGTGAGAACATTGGCGGTGGTGGTGGAACTGCGCCAGAATTCCGCGGTGAGGCTGACTTGCACTCCTTCGAGTGTGGAACCGGTGTCGTTTTTAACAAGGGCACCGAAGGTGACAATTGTGGTGCCACTGGCGAGGGCACCAAGGGCACGGTCGGTGCTGGCATTGGCTCCGTAACTGTAAAGCCCACCGGAGGTTGCGTTGCCAAATTCGGCGACGAGATTGGTGGCGGCTGTGCCGGTGCCAGAGATTTTTGTTGCATACCAACCATTCAGTGTGGCGTTGACAGAGGTGCCGAGGCTGGATTGGACGCCGCTGGTGCCAGAGATGACTGCATTGGTGGTCAAGGCGCCGAGGCTATCGAAATCCTGCGAGTAGGAAGACGGGGTGGTGCTTGTGAGGCTTATAGAGAGAGCCGGTGCGCTGGAAACATTTCCGCTCACAGCCACAGAAAGGCTGGTGGCGCCGGTGGAGGCCAGGGTGATGTTTCCAGTGAGCGCACCCACCGAGGCGGTGGAAGCGATGCGGGCGCTGAGGGTGGCGCTGGCGCTGCCGGAGGTTTGCGAGATGGTGGCGTTTGAGGCGAAGGAGGTGCCGTCTGTGGAAACTTCGAAGCCAGTGGGGGCGCTGGCGGTGATGTTGGCAGTCAAGTTGGTGCCGGTGACGCTGAGGGTCTGGGCAGCGGAGGCGTTGCCAGATACGGTGGAGAACGCGGTAAGGGTTCCGTTGGTCGAAATGACGGGCGTGGCTGCGATCACTGTGCCAGAAACGGTGATGTTTTGCGTGGTGGCACCGCCTCCGGAGATGGCGATGGTTTCGGAGTTGTAGTTCCCTGCTGCAAGGCTGGCCTTGAGGCGAATCCAGACATTGGCCGCAGAAATAGTGGACCCGCTGTAGCTCAGCGTGGCCGTGTTTCCAAAACCGGCTGAGGCACTGGTGGTGGAAACTTCATAGTTTGTGGAGCCATTGACCGTGAGACTGCCGGATGCAGGCGAGAGGTTGATGGCGTTAACCGTGAGGGATTGTGCCGCGCTCGCACTCGGGGATGTGGTGGTGAAGCCAGTGAGGGTGGAGGCGGACGGCGAAATGGCCGGTGAGGTGGCGGAGGTGACGGTGAAGGTCTGCGTGGCGTTCGCGGCGTTGTAGTTGGAATCCGAGACTTGGCTGGCGGTGATAGTGGTGGTGCCTGCAGCCACGGCGGTGAGGGTGGATCCCGCAATCGTAGCGACGGAGGTATTGGATGAGGTGTAGGTGATGTTTCCGGTGGATGCGGAGACTGCAACCGAAGCTGCCTGAGAGGTGGAGGTCAGCGAGACTGTGCCGTTCGCCACAGCCGAGTTCGCGCTGGTAATGGAGAGGCTCGGCGTGGCCTTGGAGACGGTGTTGCCGGAGGAGGCGGTGGCGATATTCACACTCGTCGCGTTCGTGCTGGAAAGGACGATGTTTTGAGAATCGTAGGTGCCGCTAACAGTCGCGTTAGCAGCAAGACGGATGCGCAAGGTGCCATTGGCCGAACCGCCCGACTGCGTGAAGGTGGCGGTGCTGGCGTAAGTTGTGCCATTAGAGGAAACCTCAAACCCCGTAGGAGCCGTGGCCACCAGGCTGGCTGAAAGACCGCTGCCGGAGACGCTGAAGGATTGGTTCGCCGAAGCCGTGCCGTAGGTGGTAGTGAATGCGGCTGCGGTGGCATTGCCGGTGATGGTGGGGGCTGAGGCGGCGGCCAGAGTGATGGAGAAATCGTCAATACCAAGGCCTTGGGCATTGGTGTTGCCAGAGCGAGTGTATGTCCAGCGGAGGTAGTAGGTGGTGCCATTGGCAATCGAAAGGCCGGAGAGAGTGACGGATTTAGCGGTGGAGGTAGGTGGGTTGACAACTGCGGTGGTCGCATCGGCGGTGTAGGATTGATCACCGTCGGTGGCAGCTGTGGTTGCGCCGGAAGTGCTACCGTGGAAAAAAGTCCAGCTGGTTGCTCCGGTAGAAGTGCGATATTTTTCATAGTTCCAGCTCAGGGAGAGGGAGGAAACAGTGCCGCCGGTGTTGTTTGTGAAGGCATATATGATGCTGCGCGGGGAGCTATAGCTGCCGGACGTGATGAAACCGATGGCGCGATCTGTGGAATTTGCAGTAATGCCGTTGGCAAAATTATAGAAACCTCCAGAGGAAGTGCTTGTTATGGCTCCGGTTCCGGAGGTCCCACCGGCTTGGGTGGTAGCTGTCGTTCCAGTGCTCCAGTCTGTGCCCACTTTGAAGTTTGCGGGTAGAGTTGCAGTGGTGCTGTTGCCCATGCCATCAAAGTTTTGCGTCGTAGCAGACCCAGCGGTAGTGATGGACTCCTGCCCCCACCCCTGCGAAGCAAAAACAAAGAGAAAAGCGAAGGCGAGGGCGGCGAGTGTCGAGAGACGAGGGGAGCGGTTGGTAGTAGGAGTGGGATTCATGGGATAGAAGTTTTCAGTTTTCAGTTTTCAGTTTGAAGTTGGAGCAGAAGCAGTTTTAAGAATTAAATTTTAAGTTGGAAAAATGTTGCCAGTTTGAAGTTGGAGCAGAGGCAGGTTTGAGTTTTAAGTCTTAAGAATTAAGTTTTAAGTTGTCGTGTTGGAGACAGTTTTAAGTCCTGAATTCTGTTAATTTTGTTAATTTTGTCTAAACTCTCCTGTTAATCCTGAAAATCCTGTCATCCTGTCTAAAAATCCTCAATCCTGTCCCACGGGGGCGACTTTGATGCGGAAGAAAGCTTTATCCGTTGGAGTGGTGGGCGTGACGCGAACATCCTCGGTGGTGTCGGTGGAGGAGGTGATGGTCTCGGTGATGGGGAGGGCCCAGGTGGAGAGGTCGGAGGAGGCTTCGGCGAGGGTGGTGAAGCCGGAGACGGAGGCTTTTTTGCGGGTGTAGGTGATGCCGGTGGTGGAGGGGGTGCCATTTTCGGCTGGGATGGTGATGACTTGGTAGGGTGGCGGGCCGGAGACGAGGGGGTTGGAGTCGAGGGCGAAGGAGAGGAGGTTATTCACGCTGGCACCGGGGAGCGTGGCGGTGGGGTCGGCGAGAGCTGCGGCGAGGGCGGGGTCGGGATTTGAGCCGAGGAGGGAGGCGACCCAGGAATCCCACGCGGAGGGCGAGGTGTTCGTGCCGGCTTTGAAAGCGAGGGCGAGGGCGGAGGGATCGACAGCGCCCCAGAGTGCGGAGTCGATCTGGGCGGTGTTGAGTTGGGTGAGGTCGAGCGGCGGGAGGACATCCTCGCCAATGGCGGGAAAGGTCCAAGCGGGCTGGGAGGAGGAGAAGACGCCGTAGTCGGTGACATTCGAGGCATCGGCTGCGGGTGAGGCGTGGTCGGTGGTGCGGGTGAGGAAGAGGTAGATTTTTTTTCCAGCGAAGGCGGGGGTGTTATTAATATGCTTGAGATAAAAGCTGCCGGGCACGCCATCGATGACGGCGGTGGTGGTCTTGGCGTATTCGGTCCAAGCGGCGAGAAGTGCAGGAAGATCGGAGGGAGCGGCGGCGGGATCGAAGCCCTCGGCAAAGGTGCCGACGGAGACCTCGAAGCCGGGATCAATCGCGGCGCCATCCGCTGAATTTGTGACCGGATAACCGAACCCGCCTTGAAGAACGACTGTCGAGGCGAGCGCGGCGCGTGGGGTGGCGAAAATAGCCGTGAAAGCGAGGGCGAGACACGCCGTGCGGAAAATGGCGCGAAGCGCGCGGAGGCTCATGAATACAGGCTGCGCGGCGGGACAGGACGATTGGAAGGGCTGCTTCATGTGCGGCATCTTGCCCCAAAAACCGACGAGTCAAAGCGTTCCTCTGTAACAATTTCGTGACATTTTTGCTGGATGGGGAAAATCCCCTGCGAACCGCACCCAGACTAGCTGCGCGGGGCAGTGGGAGGGTTTTTTAGACAGAACCGAAGCGAAGCGGAGAACGACTGCTGCAGGCAGCCCAAAGGGTGAGCAAAGCGAATCAATTCACAGAATTTACAGAATTGGGAGGAGGAAAGACTGCATGAGCTGGCTAGAGGCGGGCAGGCGGGAACATTGCTGCGGCTTAAAACTTTTTCAGACAGGATGACAGGATTAACAGGAGTTTTTAGACAAAATTAACAGAATTAACAAAATTTACGGGATTTCAGGAACTTGAAACTTGCAAACTTGCAAACTTAAAACTGCTTCTGCTCCAGCTTCAAACTTCAAACTTCAAACTTCAAACTGGAAACATTTCTCCAACTTGAAACTTAATTCTTAAAACTTAAAACTCAATCAGACAGGAGGACAGGAGGGGAATTTCTTGAGTTGGCCCTGAAAAACCCTACGCTGGGACGGGCGCGCAGAAAGTCTGAGATGCAGAATAGACATCTTTGGAAGACGTAGGAGATCCGAGGAAATTTTCCTACTTTCTTTCCACATTGAGTATTTTTAAACCTTGAACGACTCGCTGAGAGTGTTTGTGGGATTGGCTGCCTCGCATGGATTCGAACCATGACAAACAGATCCAGAATCTGCAGTGCTACCGTTACACCACGAGGCAATGGCGAAAGTTGAATATTGATTTTCCCTACGGCTTTGGCAAAGTTTTTTTCCGGATTTTTTGAAAACCCGGCGACGCTCAAGCCTTGAGGACGATGCGGTATCTTGGGCTGCCGTGTTCGAGGCGGTCGATGGCAGCGTTGACATCCGAGAGCGCGAATTCCTCAACGAGTGGTGCGATCTGATGGCGGGCACAGAAGTCGAGCATGCGGGCTGTGGTGGCCGGACTGCCGAGCGGGGAACCCGAGAACGAGCGCTGGCCCATGATGAGCGGAAAGGCTGCCAGCGCGACAGGCTCTGGAATGGCGCCGACTGTGTGCAGACGGCCTTTGGGAGCGAGCGCGGAGATGTAGCCCATCCAATCGAGCGGGACGGCAACTGTGCTGATGATGAAATCGAAGCGGTTGGCTTCGGATTTCATAGCCTCCGCATCGCGGGAATTCACAACGCGGTGGGCACCGAGCTTTTTGAGTTCCTCGGTTTTGTCGGTGGACGAAGTGAAGGCGGTGACTTCGCAGCCCCATTTATTGAGAAATTGCACGGCTAGGTGACCGAGGCCTCCGATGCCAATGACCCCAACGCGATCTGTGGGCCGGACTCCGAATTCGACGATGGGGTTGAAGACGGTGATGCCTCCGCAGAAGAGCGGACCGGCACTGACGGAGGAAAGGGCTTCGGGAAGTTTTGTGGCCCAGGCCCAGTGGGAGCGGACGAGATCGGCGAAGCCGCCGTGGCGCCCGACGATGGTCCCCTCCCCTGTGGCGCAGAGGTTGTGGTCGCCGCCCATACATTGTGGACAGGTCATGCAGCTTTCAGAAAACCAGCCGAGACCAACGCGGTCGCCGGGGACAAGATTTTTAACCATCGAACCAACGGCCTCGACGCGACCAACGACTTCGTGTCCGGGCACGAGCGGATAGGAGGAAAAGCCCCACTCGTTGCGGAGCATGCTGAGATCCGAGTGACAGATGCCGCAGTATTCGACGCGGATGTCGACATGCTCGGGACCGATGGGAGGGAGTTCGTAGGTGAAGGGTTCGAGCGGTGATGTGGGGAATTGGGCAGCGTAGGCGTGGACAGTGGGCATGGCGTTTTATTGGGTTGTTGATTTATCGGATAATGCCGCGCTGGCTCGATGCCACGAAGGCAAGGAGTCGGGCGATGACATCAGGCCCGGAAAAGTCGGCGGCGATTTTTTCGCAGGCTTGTTTGACGTTGAGATTCGAGCGGTAGAGCAAGCGGTAGGCCTCACGGAGAGCACGAGTGTCCTCGGCTACGAAGCCGCGGCGCTCGAGTCCGACCTGATTGATTCCACGGACCTCGGCGGGGTTGCCATCCGCAATCATGTAGGGAGGGACGTCCTGAACGATTTTCGTGCAGCCTCCGACGATAGAATGCTGTCCCAGGCGGCAGAATTGATGCACTCCGGAGAGCCCGCCGATGATGACATGGTCTTCGACTATGACATGCCCGGCGATGGTTCCGTTATTTGAGAAAATGACATGGTCGCCAACTGTGCAATCGTGTGCGATGTGTGAGTAGGCGAGGAAATTTCCGTGATGACCAATGATGGTTTTGGTTTCTGGAAGGGTGCCGCGGTTGACAGTGCAAAATTCACGGAACGAGTTGTTGTTTCCAATTTCCAGATAGGTCGGCTCGGAGGTGTATTTCAGATCTTGCGAGCGCTGACCAATCGAGCAGTAGGGATAAAAAACATTTCCCTCTCCAATGCGTGTGGGACCGGCTATGGAAACATGGCCAATGAGGCGCGTTCCGCATCCCATCTCGACCTGCGGGCCGATGTGGCAGAATGGCCCGACCTCAACATCGGGGTGCAAAATCGCAGAGGGGTCGATGACCGAGCTGGGATGGATTTTTGTCATTTATCGACAAGTCCAAAGAGCAGGATTCCTTCGGAGACGACCTCGCCATTGACCAAGCAGCGGCAGGAGGCCTTGCCGAGGCGTTTCTTGGCGCTGGTGAGCTCGCACTCAATGAAGAGTGTGTCGCCGGGCAGGACAGGTTTGCGGAATTTGACTTCATCGGCACTCATGAAGTAGCCGATTTTTCCCTCATTCTCCGTGCGGCGCATCATGATAATGCTGGCAACCTGGGCCATGGCTTCGAGTTGAAGAACGCCTGGCATGACGGGATGGTTGGGAAAGTGTCCTTGGAAATACGGTTCGTTGATGGTGACAGCTTTCACGCCGGTGGCTTTCAATTCGCCATCGAATTCCACAATGCGATCCACCATGAGGAAAGGGTAGCGGTGCGGAAGGATCTGCATGACCGCATTGATGTCGAGGGCGCCCGGCGAGGCGGCAACGGGTTTGGCCGCGGCCGGCGCGACGGCATTGAAGCGCTCAGCGAGAAGTTTGGCGGCCTCGGTATTGATGCCGTGGCCGGGTTTTACGGCAATAACATGGCCCCGGATGAAACGGCCTGAGAGCGCGAGGTCGCCAACGATATCAAGAATCTTGTGGCGAACGAACTCGTCAGGGAAGCGAAGTGGCTCTTTGCTGAGGACGCTGTCACCTCTGGCGACGATGGCGTTTTCGAGACTCCCGCCTTTGATGAGGCCTTTATCCATGAGGGGCTTCACATCCTCGTAAAAAACAAAGGTGCGGGCGGGGGCGATTTCTTTTTCGTAAATCTCAGGAGTGATTTCCGTGGAAAGAAATTGGGTGAAACGCCCCTCGGGGCCGACCTGCGTGCAGGAGACCCGGAATTTCGTATCGGGGAGAATGACGAGGATCGAGCCATTGGACTCGATGGTGACCGGTTCGCGGATATCAATGTAGCGGCGCGGCGCATCCTGCTCGATGATGCCGGCCTTGTTGATGAGGGCGATGTATTCGGATGCGCTGCCATCGCCGATTGGGGGCTCGTTGGCATCCATCTGGATGAGCGCATTATCCACACCCATTCCGGTCAGGGCCGAAAGCACATGCTCCACTGTGTGAATTTTGACCATGCCTTGAACAAGCGTGGTCGCGCGCTCCACGGTCTTCACATATGCGGCGGCGGCATCTACAATCGGCTCATCGGGCAAATCGATACGCTGGAATTTGAAGCCGTGGCCGACTGGTGCGGGCAAAATCGTGAGAGTGACATTTTCGCCCGTGTGCAAGGCGCTGCCAGTGAGGCTGGCGGATGAGGCAAGTGTGCGTTGTTTTTCCAAGGTGCGAATGGGATTTTAAGGATTAATGCGTGTGGATCGGAAAAGTGGCAAAATGCAGAACTGCGGGGTGTCAGGATGCAGAGCCAGAGTCACTTTTGGAGAGTATTTTTCCATCGAGCATTTCTATACGAACCGGCGCCAGTGCGGCGACTGAATCGCTGTGAGTGACAATAATCAAGGTGGCAATTTTTTGGGAAGCAATCTTTGAGAACGTCTCGCAAACCATGGCGGCATTGGCAGAGTCAAGATTGCCCGTCGGCTCATCAGCCAAGAGGAGTGCCGGGCGTCCAACCAAGGCCCTCGCCGTGGCGGTTCGTTGCATCTCGCCGCCACTAAGCTGATGGGGAAAATGGGAGGCTCGATGCGATAACCCGACGAGATCGAGCATTTCCGATACTCTTGTGGTCGCGAGCGAGGCCGACTCACCGCGCAAGAGCAACGGCAATTCCACATTTTCCCGAACTGTCATGGCAGGGAGGAGGTTGAAAAATTGAAAGACAATACCGAGCGTATGGCGACGGTAGCGGGTGAGCTCGGCCTCACCTGCATCGTGTAAGGGAATGCCAGCAACACGAATCTCTCCCGATGTTGGGTGGTCAAGCCCGCCAAGGAGATTGAGCAGCGTGCTTTTCCCACACCCACTGGGGCCGGTGATCGTAGCAAAGGTGCCAGAATCGAGATCAAGCGAGACGCCATCCAATGCGCGAACCTCCCCGATCCCGGAGGAATAAATGCGCGTGACGTTTTGCAGAGAGACCATGAAGCAGTCATACTCAACATCTCATGCTCGTGGATCAAGAAGAGTTCCGGATTATCGGGGAGACTCCCGACCTTTTGGTCGTGGACAAGCCAGCTGGCCTCCTCGTGCACCCCAGCAAGCCTGATGGAACGCGCACGCTTTGGGACGGCTTGAGAGAGCTTCTTTGCTATGAAATCGCCAATTCGGGACAGGTCTCATTGATCAACCGTCTCGATCGCGAGACAAGTGGATTGGTATTGGTCGCAAAACACGCCGCAGCCGCGCGACGGGCGGCCATCGCGATGCAGGAAGGAAAGATAAAAAAAACGTATCTGACCATCCTGTGCGGTCACCCAAGTGAGGAATTTTTTACTATTGATGCGCCAATAATCAGACAGGGGGAAGTCGAGCCAACGAAGATTCATCTCAAGCGGATGGTCCACCCCGCAGGAGCCCAAGCTAAAACGCATTTTCGCGTATTGAAAAAAATCAAAAACACGACGGGGCATTTTTCAATGGTCGAGGCGCAACCTGTCACCGGGCGCACGCACCAGATTCGAGTTCACGCCTCCCATGCCGGTCACCCCGTGGTTGGAGACAAAATCTATGGGCCTTCAGAGGATTGCTATCTTGAGTTTATTCAAACCGGCTGGACCCTTGCTTTGGAGAAACGACTGTTTTTGAAACGGCATGCCTTGCAGTCCGCTGGCCTAAAAATCGAATGGGATGGCGTGCCGATGGAATGGAAAACAGGTTGGGCGGAGGATTTGAAAAAATTTGTGGGAAATGTTGACAATGATTCATAAGAATGCTTATTTTGTCTCATATGAGAAGAGCACTTTACAGCCCGAGAATCATCGAACAATTCCTACCAAAAAACGATAACGTTTTGAATGATGAGATGCCATCTAGCCCAATTGTAGAGCAGCTGAGGCATGGTTTTCTTTATGATGAATTCGAAGTGCTACGACGTTGGCTTGATGTGAGTGATGAGCAATTAGCAATTTGGCTCGATGTTTCAAGAGCAACACTCCATCGTCGCAAAAAAACAGGTCATTTTGACAAGAATGAAAGCGATCGTATCGCTCGGCTTGCGAGAGTTTTTGGAAAAGCCTTTGAACTTTTTGGATCAGAAGAAGCCGCCCGCGAGTGGCTGAAGTCTCCGGCGCACGCGATGAGCGGCGAGACGCCCATCGCTTTTTGCGACACGGAGGTCGGAGCCAGAATGGTGGAGGACCTCATTGGCCAGATCGATCACGGAGTCTTCGCCTGAGGGTTTCTTATGCTTCGAGCCTATCGCATTGTGAACCACAAATGGCGCACCTCGGCTTTCGATGGTGAAGGAGCGCGTTTGCATGGAGGGCGCTGGAATCATCCCGGCCATCCTTGCGTCTATCTTGCCAGCTCCCGCGCACTTGCCGCCTTGGAATTGCTCGTCCATCTCACCCCAAAAACAAAGTGTGTGCGGTTTAGTTTTCTGGAACTGAATTTGGGTTCTTTATCAATTGAAAAAATTGCAACACTGCCACGCGGTTGGGATGAGACTCTGCCATCCGGCGCAACCCGCGAGGCCGGGACTGAGTGGCTGCGCTCCAAGCGTTCCGCTATTTTGCAGGTGCCATCGGTTTTGATACAGGAGGAGCCAAACTACCTTCTCAATCCCAGCCATCCGGAGTGTGAAAATGTATTCCCAATCGCAGCGCGCGACTTCTTTTTCGACCCCCGATTGAAGCAGCACCTTGGGAGCGCCTATCTCTGAGCGCCATTGCAAGCCCTTGCGGAAAGGAGCAACCCCTCCGCCTTATGCCATGTTTCCTCCCATTCCTTTTCCCCTATGGAATCCGCCACGATGCCGGCTCCCACATGAAAATGAGAGCGCGTTGGCTCAAAAATGGCAGTCCTTATAGCAATCGAAAAACGACTCTCGCCATTGTAACCAAAGTAGCCGATTGCTCCCGTGTAGATTCCTCGTGGATGCACTTCGAGCGCCCGAATGATTTCCATGGCGCGTTTCTTTGGAGCACCAGAAATGGATCCGCCCGGGAAACACTCGCGCAATGCCGCAACATGGCTCACATCGGATCGCAATTCTCCTGAAATGGTAGAGACCAGATGAAAAACCTGCTCGTAACTTTCAAGGCGGAGCAACTCCGGCACATGAACTGTTCCGTAGCGGCAAACGCGGCCCAGATCATTGCGCTCGAGGTCGGTAATCATGACCAACTCCGCGATTTCTTTTGAGGATGTCAGTAGCTCCTGCGAACTTAACCTATCCCCCACCTGATCGGGATTGCGAGGCCGCGTGCCCTTGATCGGTCTGGTTTGAATGTGCCTACCCGACATATTCAAAAAACTCTCCGGCGAAGCCGAGGCGATTTTTAAATCTCCGCAGTTCAAAAACGCCGCATGTGGAGCCGGAGAATGCTTTCTCAGCATCTCATAAAAAGCCCACGGGTCAGATCCTCCGGCAGCAACGAAGGGGTGGCTCAAACAGACCTGATAAATATCGCCAGCAGCAATGAACTCCTGCGCAGAATCGACCATCCCTAAAAACTCATCCCTGCCAAGCAGTGGCTTGAAATCAAGATTTGCAGAGAACGAGGGATTCGAATGCGCCACAAATTTTTCCGGGCGGAGAATCCACTCCCCGGCATCATGCGAGTAAACATGAAGCCGATCATAAAATGAAAAATAGAAGTCTCCGTCATATCCAATCCAACCGATAGCAGCTCCATCGGGGATTCCAGAAACCCCATTTTTTTGACGACGACGCTCCAACTCCTGTTCGAGCATCTCCCAATCACGACCACGCAAAATAAGATCCGGCTTGCAGGCCAAGACCGAAAGAGAGCCAGGCCCGGGGAGGGCTGAATCCAAAAAAACAAAGCTCGGCTCCTGCTTCATCGCCCGGGCGGCTTCCACAGGTCCCTCGGCTGGGTGACGCGTCTTTGGATTCATGCTCTTGCCAAGTCACCCCAAAATTGCTGTGATTTCAAGTCTGCCGCCCGCGCCATGCTTCTCAAGCGATTCATCACTTCCCTTTTTATTGTCTCCACGCTCACCTGCCTAGCCATGGCCCAAGATGCCTCGACCGCAGAGGCTCAAGCAATCCCCGCCCCGAAGGTCACTCCAAGCGACCAGGATTTTATCAATCTGCCTAACGATCCTGCGGCACCGACTACGGACATCATTTCCGAAACACAGATTTCCTTAACGGGAGAGCCCTTGCCTACGACAGAGTCTGACAAGGATTATGTGGATCCCAACCAGCTCATGCCCACGGACGCCGCGCCCGCTCCTATTGATCCACGCACGCTCGCAGCATCCGGTGAAGAGCAGGAGCGCAAGGTCAAAATCCGTTACCAACAGGTGAGAACAAAAGCCGAGCAGGATTCCGACGTTTCAAGCCTTCTCGCAAAAGCCAAATCAGCGAGCACATTCGAAGGTGAACGCGCGGCCTACCGTAAATACTACGAATTACTCTTCAAAAAAATGCGGAAGCTGGACAGTTCTCTCTCTAAGAAGTGCGACCTCATGGAAAAGACCTATCTCGCTCGACTCTCGCAAACGCGTGTGGAGCCCACGATCCCCCTCGAACCTCCTCCGAAGCCAGAACCTCTCGCCAACCAACCATAAATACCTCACACCTCACACCAAAGCCGTTGCCTGACATCCCATGACTCTTTCCTGCAATCCGGAAATGAAAATCTTCACAGGCAACGCCAATCCGGCGCTGGCCCAAGACATCTGCACCTACCTCGGAGTTCCGCTTGGCGACGCCACAGTGACTTCCTTCCCCGATGGTGAGACGTTTGTAAAAATCAACGACAACATTCGAGGCCGAGATGTTTTCATCATTCAGCCCACGTGCCCGCCGACAAACCAAAACCTGATGGAGCTTCTCATCATGGTGGATGCCGCGAGGCGCGCCAGTGCCGCCCGCATCACAGCAGTCCTGCCATTCTTTGGCTATGCCCGCCAAGACCGCAAAGACCAGCCACGCGTGCCAATCACCGCAAAGCTCGTTGCCAATCTCCTTGTGGCCGCAGGCGTGAACCGTGTGCTGACGATGGATCTCCACGCGCAACAATTGCAGGGCTTTTTTGACATACCGGTAGACCACCTGCATGCCATGCCTGTGATGGTCGAGCACATCCGCACCATGGGCATTGAAAATCTCATCGTCGTCTCGCCTGATGTCGGCGGAGTGAAAATGGCATACGCCTATGCCTCCGCTCTCGACACCCGCATCGCCATCGTGGTCAAGCAACGCAAAAGTGCGACCGAGACCGAAGCCTCGCACATCATCGGCGAGGTGGCTGGAAAAAATGTTCTCATCGTCGATGACCTCACCGAAACCGCTGGCACAATCACCAGCGCCGCAAGGATTCTCAGGAAACAAGGGGCCCTCGATATTTATGCTGGCATTTCCCACACCATACTGACAGATTTGGCAGTTGAGCGTTTGAGGGACTCCGATTTAAAGGAGTTGATTTCCACGAACAGCGTTCCGGCTCGTCTCACGACCGGCAGCAGAGTCACATCACTCTCCGTTGCCGAGCTTCTCGGTGAGGGGATCAGGCGCATTCACGACGACGAGTCCGTAAGTTCGCTCTTTGAAGTAAAACAAACCAAGTAAACCACACATATGGCCAAGCAAGTTAAACTCACAGCCCGTCCCCGCTCCGAAAGCGGCCGCAATGCCGTCAAGAGCGTCCGCGCCCGCGGATCCGTCCCAGCCGTCATCTACGGTCACCACACGACGCCTGCAAATCTCGAAGTTTCGCACCGCGAACTGGAAATCCTCCTCTCCCACGCCGTTGGAGAAAACATCCTCGTCGATCTGGAAATCCAAGACGGCTCGAATAAATCCAGCCAACTCTCGCTCATCCAGGAAGTGCAGCGCCACACGCTCCGCCCACAGATTTTGCATGTGGACTTCCAAGCGGTTTCGATGACAGAAAAAATTTCTGCCGATATCACCATTGAGCCTTTCGGCGAAGCGGACGGCGTGAAAAACTTTGGCGGCCTTCTTGAGCAGAGCATCCGCTCGCTTGCCATTCAATGCCTCCCACAAGATCTTCCCGAAATCATCAAGGTCGATGTCAGCGCCCTCAAAATCGGCGACTCCATCCACGTCCGTGATCTCCCGCTTCCCAAAGGCGTGGAAGCCGACGTCGATGCCGACCTCACAGTCTTCATCGTTGCCGAGCCTGCTGTAGCCACGGAAGCCACGGCCACAACCGCTGCAGCCGCTCCGGAAGTCATCAAAGAGAAAAAAGCCGACGCAGGCTCGGACAAAAAGTAATTCCCGCCGAAGTGGAATCAACCGCTGCATACCGGCTCGTAGCCTGCTTGGGCAATCCAGGCAATCAATACCAGAATACCCGTCACAATGTCGGGTTCATGGTTGGCGACGAGTTGGCAAGGCGGGGAGCCACCACATTCACCTTCGACCAGAAGTGGAATTCCGACACAGCGCGCACTGGCGGACGCACCCTCATGAAGCCGCAAACCTTCATGAACCTCAGCGGCGAAGCAGTGGGCGAGTTTTCGCGATATTACAAAATTCCGGCTACTGAGATCATGGTCATCCTCGATGACACTTCTCTCCCACTCGGCATGCTGAGGCTTCGCAAGTCCGGCAGCGCAGGTGGGCACAATGGACTGGAATCCGTTCTCGTTCACATGGGAACAGAGACGGTCCCCCGCATCCGCGTTGGAATCGGAAAGCCGGAGAGCACCCTCCATAATCATGTCCTCGGCGGATTCCGCAAAGAGGAACTTCCCCTGCTTCAGGAGTCTGTGAGCAGGGCGTCGGATGCTTTTGAATACGCCAACGCCCATGGCATCGAAGCCGCAATGAATCAATTCAACCAAAAAAACCAGGAACAATGAACAGATACGAAGCACTCCTCGCCCTCAACACGCGAGGCAAAGAAGAAACCATCAAAGACACCATCGAGCGCCTTGAAAACGTTCTCAAAGCAGAGGGAGCCGCCATCGAGCAGGTTCAACGCCTCGAAAAACGCGAACTCGCCTACGAAACAGACCACCTCAAGAGTGCCTACTTCGTGAATTTCGTATTCGAAGCCGCCCCGACCGCAATCGACAAACTGCGCTCAAAGCTCAAACTCGACAACGACATTCTCCTCCAAAACTACCTCAAACTCCCTACTAAAAAAGCTTCGGCTCCGACCGCAGCCTAACCCAATCAGGAAGCCATGGCCAACGTCAACAAAGTCATCCTCATCGGAAACGTCACACGCGACCCCGAAGTCAAGTTTACCTCGAAAGGCAGCGCCGTTACGGACATTGGCCTCGCCATCAACCGCAACTACACCCTCGACAACGGCGAGAAACGCGAGGAAACGACTTATGTTGATGTCGAACTCTGGGGACGCCTCGCCGAGATAGCCGGTGAGTATGCCAAGAAGGGGCGTCCGATTTACATCGAGGGTCGCCTTCGTATGGACACTTGGGAAGACAAGGCCAGTGGCCAGAAGCGGAACCGCATGAAGGTAGTGGGTGAGAACCTGCAGCTTTTGGGCGGTCGCACCGGAGGCCCCGGACCTTCGAGCGGAGGCGACCATGAGAGCTACGACTCAGCTCCTGCCGCCGCTCCTCGCCGCTCCGCTCCACCACAACCTCAGCGTCAGGTTGCGCCTCCTCCGAGCGACATGCCGGACGACGACATTCCATTCTAAGGCCCTGCGAGGCTTGAAATCTCAAACCAGGCGGGCATTGGCATGAACAATTTCCCATGAGCACGCCAGACCCCAAATCCCAAGACCTTGAGCCAATAGATTCGGCTTTTGAAATTTCTCTCAGGCCACCGCTTTTCGAGGAATTTGCGGGTCAGGAAAAAACTGTCGAACGCCTGCAGGTCATGGTCGAGGCGGCCAAGCAACGAGGCGACACGCTCCAGCACATCCTCTTGAGCGGCCCCCCAGGCCTTGGCAAGACCACCCTCGCCTACATCATAGGCAATGCCATGAACTCCGAAGTCCGCACCACCAGCGGACCGATGATCGAAAAGGCAGGCGACCTTGCAGGACTGCTCACAAACATCGAACGCGGCGGAGTTCTCTTCATCGATGAAATCCACCGCCTGCAACCAGCCATCGAGGAGTATTTGTATCCCGCGATGGAGGATTTCAAACTCGACATCGTCATTGACCAAGGCCCCAGCGCACGAACAGTGAGGCTGAGCCTCGCTCCCTTCACCCTCATCGGGGCCACGACCCGCTCGGGCATGATCAGCGATCCGCTGCGCTCGAGATTCGGCATGAACTGCCGACTCGACTACTACGCTCCCGAAACCCTTGCTGCCATTGTGAGTCGAAGCGCGGGACTTCTCGGCAGCGAATTGGAAGCAGGTGCCGACTTGGAAATCGCCCGCCGCGCCCGAGGCACACCACGCATCGCAAACAATCTTCTCCGCTGGGTGCGCGACTACTCCTTGGTTCGTGCCGGAGGCCGAATCACCGCCCAGAGCGCCACCGACGCCCTCACCATGCTCGACATCGATGCCGAGGGCTTTGACGAAATGGACAAGCGCATCCTGGAGGCGATCATCGGCCTTTTCGATGGGGGCCCAGTAGGCGTGAACAGCCTTGCCGTCGCCATCGGAGAAGAGTCCGGCACTATTGAGGAAGTGCACGAGCCTTACCTGATCATGCAAGGCTACATCAAGCGCACCGCCCAAGGCCGCGTCGCCATGCCAAAGGCCTACAGAAAGCTCGGTCTGCCTGCGCCGAAATCCGCTCCCGACTCCCCCTCGCAGCCTGACCTCTTCAAAGCTTAGCCATGGATTTCATGCTTCGAGGAAAGATCGCCATGGTAGCCGCGTCCAGTCGAGGACTGGGTTTTGGAGTCGCCCGGGAACTCGCCTGCGAAGGCGTCAAGGTATCCCTCGCCAGCAGAGACTTGGCGTCTGCCGAGAAAGCCGCTTCGCAAATCCATGAAGAAACGGAAACTCCCGTTCTCGCATCGCAAATGGATGCAAAAGATCCGGCAGCCATAACGAATTGGACATCACGCACCATCTCGGAATTCGGCGGAGTCGATCTCCTCGTAGCCAATGCAGGCGGTCCTCCAGCAGGAAACTTCGACACCTTCAGCGACGAATCATGGCAGGATGCCTTTGAACTCAATCTTCTGAGCACTGTTCGTATGATACGCAGCGTCCTCCCCTCGATGCGCCAACGCGGCGGTGGCTCTATTCTCACGATCACCTCTATCACCGTCAAAGAGCCCGCCGAACAACTCATTCTCTCAAATGTCATGCGATCCGGCGTAACAAGTCTGGTGAAGACGCTCTCCATCCAACTCGCTCCAGAAGGCATCCGCGTGAATAACATCATGCCCGGCCGCATCGATACCGAACGCATCAGGAGCCTCGACAGCACGCGCGCCGAACGCACCGGGATGACGCCTGAAGAGTGCCGCGCAGATGCCATAAAGACGATTCCCATGGGCCGCTACGGCGACATCACCGAATTTGGAAAAGCCGCAGCATTTCTCCTCTCCAACGCCGCATCCTACATCACCGGTTCCAGCCTCGCCCTTGACGGTGGTTCCCTCAAAACCGTCTGATTGACGCTTCAAGGCGAGCCTCCGAAAACGAGACGCCCATGCCGCATTTCAGCAAACAATGGGTGCTGCGCGGTTGGACGGGAACTAACCACGGAGGACACGGAGAGCACGGAGTAAAATGAGGAATTGCAGTTTGTCGAAAGATGCTGAAAGCCGTGGAGATTTTTTCTGAGAATTTTTTTCTGCTTTAAATCTCCCTCCGTGCCCTCTGTGTCCTCTGTGGTTAAACAAAATGCTTTGGGATAACATTATAAAACTTGTTAGTTCGGAGAAACTTAAACGCAAGGGTGAGCGGCAGCTGGGGCCACGCACGCCGCCCACTTGACATGCTCCTCCATAATAAAAAGTAGCGACATGACTACTCCTCCCCGATCCCTATACAGCCTACACGAGCGGCCTCTGATGCACGCACAGCAGCGCACGACATTTTCTCAACGCACCAGCAAATCGAAGCATCGACGTTGCGAATGCGCTTCGACGAGGAACCCCTTTCCCCCAACCACCCGACCGCGGGCAAACACGCCGCGCGGCGGGTCACCAATATACGGTTGACGGGAAAATTAAGCACATATGCCTAATACACCCCCCACAGCAAACACCCCACTGACCAAGGCTCAGCGGGAATCCGTGTCCACCGCCCTCGACTCCATCCGCTCCTCGCTCAGCTTCCTCGTAGGGCTTCGCCCCAGCGACAAGCAACGGCTGTTAAAGATGGGACATAAAAACCGCGCCTTCGTCGAAGACGCCATCAAAGCCGGTGTCAATAATCCCTCCATGCTTCCGCGCTCCATCGAGCCAGAGTCCCTGCAGGATAAATTGACACTCTTCGCCCAAATGCGAGGAGTTCAATTCGACCTACAGCAGGTCACCGAACTCGTCGACAACACCGTCACCATCATGGGTAGCGAATTATACGAAGACGCCCGCTTCATCTACTCGCTCACCAAGACCAAAGTCCAAGCCGACGGCTTGAACACCGCCACCGCAAAGCTCTCCAAGCGCTTCGCAGGACAAGGCCGCCGCTCCGCAGACAAAACGGAAAACAAAGCGCCCGTAGTGCAGTAGCCAGAGATCCTCACGGATCAAAAAAAGACCTGTCGGGATTCACCCTCCCGGCAGGTTTTTTCGTGCGCCAGAGCCGTGGATGGGGGATGGCATCACGGACGGCAAAAATTATACTGAAAGCCGATAGCTTTTGGACTTTTCACGACAAAAGAAGGGAGCATGGCCGTCTCGGCCGTGTTGAGACTGGCTCAATGGCACGAACCCCACCAATCCGAACCATGGTATCCACCGCCTTACACAGGCGGGACGCCTGCGCCCCTCTCCAAAAGTCCAAAAGCTATCGCCTTTAGGTATTAGCAGACAAAAGCTCACCTCCGACCTAAACCAGTCTACCTTTCGGGTGAATTAGTTCACCTCTGCAGTCTTTTTTTCGCTCCGCTTCAATTCTGCCATTCTGTCAAAAATCACTTCTTCGATTTCTTCCCGCCGGATTTTTTGCCGCCAGAGGGTTTGGAAGCAGCAGATTTTTTGGAGGCTGAACTACTGGATTTTTTAGCAGAGGACTTGCCTCCGCCTTTTTTTGGTTTCTGGACTTGAGCAGGGCTGCCACCCGCGCTGGTTGGGGCGGGCGCTCCACCACCACCGCCACTTGGAGCAGGAGGTGGCGCAATTGGCGTCGACGTCGGC
>Ga0209085_1000346_pt1 | contig 35012 bp, 46 predicted proteins | sample C_131016_EF_Meta_FD_187310 | JGI IMG/M metagenome (GOLD analysis project Ga0209085, IMG submission 187310) | Freshwater microbial communities from Lake Croche, Canada to study carbon cycling - C_131016_EF_MetaG (SPAdes) (version 2) | ecosystem: Environmental > Aquatic > Freshwater > Lake...
TTTCATTGTCATTTATCTTCCTTTATTGTTACTTCTTCGCTGGCGCTGATGTGGTATATGTCGCCGTTCTCATCTGTACACACGCTGTACATCCCATCAATATGGTGGAATAAGAGAACCACACCATCACTTAGCATGATCTTGCTATTTCTTGGCACGTTATAGAGTTTCATAGTTCTAATCCTTGGTCTGATGTTGATATAGTTTCCGATACAAAGGCGAGTAGCTGTTCCAAATTCAATACAACATCGTGTTTCAGATGCTGTTTAAGTTCGTAGTGGACTTGCTGCAAGGCATCCCAAGCAGCGCCCGAGTTGATTGTGCTTCGGTACTTGTCCCCGTCTTCGGGGAGATTAAATTCGATTGTGATCTTCATATCAATGCGTCCTCGTAGTTTTCAGGATTAAATTTAACCGGCGGCGCGTTAGCTGGCACCGGCATCGGAAATGGTGGGAAGGGCCAAGTCATGCTGCGCTCCTGTACCAAAAATAACCTAAAAAGCAACACACGGTGGCGTAAATGCCAATGATGGCAAAGAACTTGGCGATGTAGCTAAACACCGAATCCTTTTTTGGCTCGTGCGCTTTACTGGCCTGCACTGCTATTTCTTCCCAGCGTTTGGTTTCGGCTTTGGCATTGGCGGCTTGCAGCGCCATCATTTCGTTTGCATCGTACTCACTTCTTGATATTTTTTGTAATGTCATGGTTTCCTTCCTTCTTTTAAAATTTCCAATCGTTCCCGATTGGCTCTGAGGGTGCAATAGCGTTGGTGAATACGCTCCAGCATGGATACGCGCCTATGTTTGGCACGTTCTTCTTGCAACAAGGCCCACAAGTCAGCCTCGCTGTAATTAGGCAGTTCACTTTGAAATTTGCGCCAGGTCAGCAATTTTTTTCTCCAAGTCGGCAATCTTGGCCGTTACTTTGTTGTAAGCCCGAGATGCAGTGTTCTGCGTCCGAGTGCGAATAGCTAGTTCCGCTTGCGCGGCCTTTAGCTTGGCTTTGAGTTGGGTAAGTTTGTTCATGTCCAAAAGTTTATCACAATTCTTAGCGTGTCAACTGTTTTTCTTCAACATCATTCCTGCTGATTGGCCTGCGTCAATCACAATCCACCCGTTCTCATGGACTTCAATCAATCCAGCATCAACCAATGGCCCTATGTACTTGCCCTTTTTAAGGTCTAAAGAAATGTAATTCGCGAGTCGGGCGTACTTGGTGTCTTGGGAACCAAGGCCGTTGATGCCAGCCCACTCAAAGAATGCGCTTCGAGTAAGGTACGGTGCGCCGCCCCTATCTTCTGCGCCAGTAGCAAACCATGCGCGTTCAAATGACGAGAACCCAAGTGCATCACCTTTGCTCTTTGCTTCTGGTGTCTCGCCTTTGACAACCACGGCGCTAGTAACTTGCTCTCCATCCTCATCTAGCCAGCCAGGTATTGCCACCGACTCCAATTCAACATACACGGTCTGCGCCATCTCAGCGTCTTTGCTTTTGCGCTGAACAATCTCCATTGGCTTGCCTGGTTTGCTTGGTATCACGCTAATTTCAATGTCCAAAGCGCCACGCCATGCGCTAGAGCCTCGAGCGCGGTGTTGGGCTTCCTCGGATACGCCCGTGTGGTGAACAAGAATTACCGTGCAGCCAAACTCTTGCATCAATGCTGCGCAGGCGTCTAGCATGGTCTTGGCGTCCTGTGCGCTGTTTTCATCGCCAGCCATGAAACGGTGCAAGGTGTCTACTGTAATCACATCGGGCTTAATCTTGAGCGCCCGTATAGCCTCCACCACCTTCAAATAGCCGTCGGCGGTGTTGAGGTCACATCCAGCCTCAGATGACCAAAAACTAGGATCGGAAATATTGTTTTTATGCCCCCAAGCTGCAAGCCTGCTTTTTAAACCATGATGCCCTTCGCCTGCCAAATAAACAATTTTGCCGGGTCTGACCTTGTGACCAAACCAAGTGGCTTTGCCACTGGCAATATGCAGCATCCAATCCAGCACCACAAACGTCTTACCGCCACCGCTAGGGCCGTGAATCATTACTAAAGCCTTGTCCTGAATCCAGTGCTTTACAAGCCATGAGATCGGTGCAGGCTGCGAAGCTGTAATGATAAATTTGTTGAGTTTGTATTCAGAAGTTGACGGCTTGAGCAACAGAGCCAGGTCATGCCCCGCTTGGACGTAATCATTAGCGTCACCAAGGACGGGCGGTGTTGTCATGCGTACCCCATACTTAGCGCTGGCCTGCTCAGCGTAGCGTTGCCCCACACCACTAGCGTCGTGGTCAGCCACGATGCAAATGTCTAGCGTCGGGTGGCCTTCCTTCAGGATTCCCGTTACCGGCACCAAGTTGCTGGCGCTGTAAGCCACCGCGCAGGGCTGGCCTGTCACCTCGGCAATGGTGGCTGCAGTTGCAAAGCCTTCGGCAATGTAAAGCGTATCGGCGTCTTCTGTGTTGCCTAGCAGCCAAAACATAGAGCCGGTTTGACCGCCTGGGTGGTACTTTTTGTCACCGTCACCGGCGATATATTGGATGCTGCAAAGTTCGCCGTCTTCGTTGTACAAAGGCACCATCAAGCGCCCATCACCCGTCACCCGTGCGCCGTGTGGCTTGATGCCTTTCTTTGCTAAGTAAGGATGCTCTGAGCTTGCTGCGCCGCCTTCTGACCAAATAATTTCCACGGTCTGCGCAGCCACTTCGCGGGTTTTGGCTTGCTCTGCATCACGCTGGGCCTTGGCCTCTGACAGTCTACGAGACTGCGCCATCTCTTCGGCCACCGTGAGGCTGCGTCCTATTTCTGCCTTCCAAGTCAACTCTACGCCTGAGCGCCAGCAGCCAAAGCGTCCTGCCGGTACGCCATCATTAAAGGCTATGTACCAGCCAGGTTTATCGTGGCCTTTCTCGCCTTTGGTGCCGCTGTTAAAGCGGTGCAGCTTGCCGTCAAGGTGGATCACATCCGGTGGCTTCAAATTTGCGCTTAACATGGCGTCTTTTAGCTGGTCTTCAGGGGAATCAACGTGCTTTTCTGCTGGTGGTGACCAAGGGCCGCCAAGGATATTTGCTAGGTTTGCCATAGATATTTGTTAAAAAGTTGTTGACACTGTAGCACAGAACTATGCTATGATCTAGCCACGCTTCGAACTGAGTCCAGACGGAAGCGCAAACAGAAGGAGAGCCATATGGCTATATCGTTAAAGCGCACTGGCGGCCTTAGTGCCAATGGTGTTAAGTTGCTTGTCTACGGACAGGCTGGTGCGGGTAAGACAACTCTAATCAAGACGTTGCCAAGCCCCGTTGTATTGTCTGCCGAGGGTGGATTATTGTCTATCCAAGACGCCGACTTGCCGTATCTGGAGATCACCAGTATGGACGACTTACGCGAGGCTTACAGCTGGGTGCTTGAGTCAGATTACAAGAGCGTAGCCCTTGATTCCATCAGCGAGATTGCTGAGGTCTGTCTGAACCATGAAAAGAAGGTTAATAAAGACCCACGCGCTGCCTATGGCGCTATGCAGGAACAGATGGCTGACATCATCCGCGCTTTCCGCGATGTGCCTGGTCGCCATGTTCTGATGACCGCCAAGCTGGAAAAGACCCAAGACGAGATGGGTCGCGTACTTTACAGCCCATCTATGCCAGGTAACAAGACTGGTCAGGCTTTGCCTTACTTTTTTGACGAAGTGCTGGCGCTGCGGGTTGAAAAGGATGCCGAGGGCAACACCCAACGCGCCTTGATGTGCGACTCCGATGGCCTATGGCTTGCCAAGGATAGGTCAGGCAAACTGGGAACATGGGAAGCCCCTGATCTTAGTGAAATCATTGCCAAGATTGGAGGTGCAGCGTGAAAAAAAAAATCGTATCGCCTTGGGATAACACAAAAGTCCTGTTTGAGTGCAATGTACCGGATGGTGTGGCTAGTCGTTTGGCAATGCGCCACGCGCTTGAACAAGCTACGGCAGAAAAAGCTGACCTGAGTGGTGCTTACCTGCGCAATGCTTACCTGCGCAATGCTGACCTGAGTGGTGCTTACCTGCGCAATGCTGACCTGCGCAGTGCTGACCTGAGTGGTGCTTACCTGCGCAATGCTTACCTGCGCAATGCTGACCTGAGTGGTGCTTACCTGCGCAATGCTGACCTGCGCAGTGCTGACCTGATCGGTGCTGACCTGAGTGGTGCCGACCTAAGTGGTGCTGACCTGATCGGTGCTTACCTGCGCAGTGCCGACCTAAGTGGTGCTGACCTGATCGGTGCTTACCTGCGCAGTGCTGACGGAAAACAACTGCCACGCGCAACACCTGAGCAAGCAATTGAAAACTTGGACAAGGTACGCGCAATTGTCCTAGACAACCGAAGCCGCCTAGATATGGGCGATTGGCACGGTAGTGATCAATGGAAAGAACGCACTTGTGCAGAAGAAACGCTTTGCGGGACTACTCATTGCATGGCTGGATGGCTACAAGTCTGCACAACTGAGCCAGAACTGAAAAACATCCAAACGGAATTGGCTGGAATTTTTGCCGCGCCAGTAGCTGCAAAGATGTTTTTTAAGGACGATGAAACAGCTTTCAAATGGCTTGAATCACGCGCTTATGTGGCCGAGACAAAAAAAGCCGAAAAACGCGCTGCCGAGCGCAAAGCAAAACGAGAGGCGGGTGCAGCATGAAGCCCGTTATCAGCCTCACCGATTTGATCGCAATTCAAAACGCATTCCTTACTCTGTATGGAATTGTTGATGAGGTCAATTTGAGCGCAATGCAGTTCGAGCGCAAACTAGATTGCGTACATGGGCGGGTGGTTCTTGAGCGCGTAATGAAGTCGTTAGACGCAGAAATTGAGGTGCTGTTATGAGCCTATACCAACGCTGGCTTGACGCCAAAAAGATGGAAGCCCTTGCAGTGGCAGAGCGCCGCGAGTTGGAGGATCAGATGGCTGCGCAGTTTGCTTTGCCCAAAGACTTGGACGGCACGGTAAAAGTTGAGGAAAACGGCTACGTTATCCGCATGGAGGGTCGCATCAATAAGAAGATTGATGCCGACAAACTGCAAGTGCTGGCCGCTGAAGCCGGTTTGTCTGAACATCTGTCCAGCCTCTTTCGCTGGAAGCCCGAGATCAATGCAAAGGCTTGGAATTCGGCCGCTGACGCCGTAACTCAGCCTCTACTTGGTGCAATTACGTCCACTCCTGGGCGTCCTACTTTTACTATCACAAAGGAATAAATCATGGCTTTTTTAGATGAAGAATTCAGCGTTGATGCGCTGCCCGTTAGCAATAACAATTTTGAGCCTCTGCCCGAAGGCTGGTATAACGCCACCATCACCGGCGCTGAGATCAAGGCCACCAAAGCAGGTGACGGTAAGTACATTGCCGTGAAATACAACATTACCGGCCCGAGCCATCAAGGGCGCGTGATCTTTGGCAACTTGAACATCAAGAACGCCAGTACCAAGGCTGAAGAAATTGGCCGCCAGCAATTGGGTGAAATCATGCGTGCAATTGGTTTGGCCAAGGTTTCTGACACCGATCAGTTGATTGGCGGTAACTTGGGCATCAAGTTGTCAGTTCGTACTGGTGAGTATGCCGGCAATGAGATCAAGGCGTTTCGGGCATTGAGTGGTCCCCAACCAGGAACTGTAGCGCTGTTCAAGGCTGTAGCGCCTAGTGCCGCACCTGCCAAGGCTGCACCACCTTGGGCTAAGAAGTAAGCAAAAAAAGACCCCGCTGATTAAAGCGGGGTCAAAACACACTCAAGGAGAAACACAATGCAAATACCTGAGCCAAAGATTACCATAACTTCTTTGATCGATCAAGCGCATGAAGTACGATTAGAAAAGCCACGGGCGCACCTTGGCTGCTCCATGCTCGGCCACCATTGCGACCGTTGGCTATGGCTGTCATTCCGTTGGGCAGTACAGGAACAGTTTAAGGGGCGCATCCTGCGCTTGTTTCGTCGTGGTCAGAATGAGGAGGCCACCATCATCAGCGACCTGCGTGCAATTGGCGTAAGTGTCACAGGAACACAGCGCAGGGTGAACTTTGGTAGCCATGTGTCTGGCAGCTTAGACGGTATCGGTAAGGGCGTGCCTGGTGCGCCAAAAACTGAGCATGTTTTAGAGTTCAAGACGCACAGTTTGAAGTCATTCAATGACCTAGAGAAAAATGGCGTGGCAAAGAGTAAGCCCATGCATTTCACACAATGCCAAGTATATATGCACGGCACCGACCTGAAAAGAGCGCTTTACGTTGCCGTTTGCAAGGATGATGACCGCATCTACACCGAGCGCCTAGAGTATGACCGCGACCATGCATTGAAGGCCATTGCAAGGGGGCAACGCCTTACTCTGACCGACCGCCTACCGCCACCGATTAGCACAGATGCCACTTGGTTTGAGTGCAAGATGTGCGCGGCGCATGACTTTTGCCACGGTAGTAAGACAACGAAAGAGGTCAATTGTCGCACCTGCGCCCATGCAACACCATTGTCCGATTCGACTTGGCATTGTGCAAGGTGGGACGCCGTTGTACCGACTGAGGCGCAGTATATTGGCTGCGAGAGCCACGTTATCCATCCTGATCTGGTGCCCTGGAAACGCCTGGAAGGGCCAAGCGATTGGGTTGCAGTTTATGAGATCAATGGCTTGGGCTTGGCTAATGGTGAGCCAGGCGAGGGCGTGTACAGCAGTAAAGAGCTACTTGCCAATGCTGCGGCTTGCTCTGATCTTACGGTTAACCGGTTGCGGTCTGAGTGGGACGGGAGGGTGGTAGCGTGACTAATCAAGGGGAATTAAATGAGTTGGCTCTTTTCGCAGGCGCTGGTGGAGGAATACTTGGGGGACACTTGCTCGGATGGAGAACCGTCTGCGCAGTTGAATGGGAACCCTACCCAGCAAGCGTACTGTGCGCCCGACAAAATGACGGTCTTCTCCCGCCTTTCCCGATTTGGGATGACGTACAAACCTTTGACGGAAAACCGTGGAGAGGAATTGTTGACGTTGTATCGGGAGGGTTTCCATGCCAAGACATTAGTTCCGCAGGGAGAGGCGCAGGCATTGACGGAGAGCGCAGCGGGATGTGGCGAGAAATGGCGCGCATCATTCACGAAGTACGACCCAGATTTGCGTTCGTGGAAAACTCACCAATGCTCACTTCAAGGGGACTTGGAAGAGTTCTCGGAGACTTGGCCGCAATGGGGTTTGATGCGAGATGGGGAGTGCTGGGAGCAGCGGACGTTGGAGCAAACCATCAGAGGAATAGAATTTGGATTGTCGCCAGACAACGTAAATTTCTTTCATACGCCGAACACAACGGGTTTGGACGGGGGAAGCAACGGCCGCAAGGCGTTAAAAGCGCGTCAAAATCGCCCCCCCCCCCGCATCTGGCCAACACCGACAGCACATATGAGCAAAGAAACAAACGCGCCGAGCGAACACAATCGGAACACGCCAACATTGACTGCACAAGCGAATTGGCCCACGCCACGCAGTTGCTCGGCAATGGCGGCAACGCTTACCAACAAAGGCAAAAGATTTCCGAATTTAGAAACTGTCATGGCACATTCGGACAAAACCACCATTGGTGGAAAGTTGAACCCAACGTGGGTAGAGTGGCTGATGGGGTGGCCGCTAGGGTGGACAGACTTAAAGCCATTGGCAACGGACAAGTCCCACTCTGTGCAGCAAGTGCTTGGAGAATCTTAAATGCTCCGTGAATACCAACAACGCACCATAGACCAGCTCTACGAGTGGTTTAACGAGGGCAACGAGGGTAACCCGTGCTTGGTGCTGCCCACAGGGTCAGGCAAGAGCCACATCATTGCTGCGCTATGCAAGGACGCGCTGCAATCATGGCCTGAGACTCGCATTCTGATGCTTACCCATGTAAAGGAACTGATCGCGCAGAATGCTGAGAAAATGCGCCAGCACTGGCCGAATGCGCCGATGGGAATTTACTCTGCGGGGCTTGGGCGCAAGGAATTAGGCGAGCCGATTACCTTTGCAGGCATTCAGTCGGTGCGAACTAAGGCCAGCCAGATCGGGCACGTTGATTTAGTCATCATTGATGAAGCCCATCTGGTTAGCCATAAAGACGAAGGTGGATACCGCACCCTATTGGCTAACCTGCGAGCCATCAATAGCAACCTGCGAATCATTGGACTGACTGCCAGCCCGTACCGACTAGGCCACGGCTACATCACTGATAAGCCAGCCATCTTTGACGCGCTGATTGAGCCGGTATCCATTGAGGAATTGATCTATAAGGGCTACCTTTCAACCCTACGCAGCAAGCTGACGGCCACCAAGCTTGAGGTGGATGGCGTACATAAGCGTGGCGGGGAATACATCGAGTCAGAACTACAGGCGGCAGTAGACACCAGCGACAAGAATGCCAAGGTGGTGCAGGAAATCATTGGTTTGGCCGGTGAGCGCCGGTCGTGGTTAGTGTTCTGCGCTGGCGTGAATCACGCCCACCATATCAAGGACGCGCTGACAGAGCAGGGCATTGTGGCCGAGTGCGTGACCGGAGACACGCCAAGCGCCGAGCGTGACCGTATCCTGCGCGACTTCAAGGCAGGCGCCATAAAGGCATTAACCAATGCCAACGTACTGACCACCGGCTTTGACGCGCCAATGATTGACCTGATAGCTATGCTGCGTCCTACCATGTCACCAGGCTTGTACGTACAAATGGCGGGGCGTGGCTTACGCATAGCTGACGGAAAAACAGATTGCATGGTTCTAGACTTTGCAGGCGTGGTGGAGCAGCATGGTCCCATTACGGCCGTGCGGCCACCACCAAAAAAGGGTGACAAGGTAGGCGAAGCGCCGGTAAAGGTCTGCGACCAATGTCAGGAAATTTGCGCCCTATCGGTGCGGGTATGCCCTGCCTGCGGGGCTGATTTTCCAGAGCCGGTTCGGCCAGCCTTGAAGCTGCACAATCTGGACATCATGGGCAATGAAGGCGTCGACATGGAGGTCACCTCGTGGACATGGCGCAAGCATATCAGCCGCGCAAGTGGAAAGGAAATGATTACTTGCACAATGTACGGGGGTTTGTCTGATGCGCCCGTAACTTCTTATTACGCTATTACTCACGATGGCTGGGCTGGTGAAAAAGCACGAAAGAATTTAGCGGAAATAGCGCACAAATCTGGTGTTAGTTTAGATTATTCTTTGGCTGACTTGCATGACATTGCAAAGCAAATGACTGAAGGGACGCCACCCAAAAGCATTGAGTACAAAAAAGACGGAAAATTCTATACAGTGCTTTCCCACAAATGGTAAAATACTTACGTCAGGACAGGGCCGGCCAGCCTTGCATTGCTCTAACCAATGCTTACTGACACTATCATCAATCCGTTAGAGGGTGTCACCATGACAAGATTTTGTCCCAAATGCCAAGTTGAAACTGAGCGCAATAAAAAAGGCGATTGCAAGCCTTGTGCTATTGTTAGAGTAAAAAAATGGATTGAAAACAATAGGGAAAAGCACAATCAATATTGTGCAAAATGGCAAAAAAATCATCCTGAAAAAAACAGAGAAACATCAAATAGATACAGGCAAAAAAATAGAGCTTCTGTCTTGCAAAAAGATAAAGAAAAAAGAAAAAAAGACCCGGCAAAATATGCGCAAATGTCGCGCAATTATGCAAAAAAATATCCAGATAAAGTAAATGCAAGAAATGCGCAAAGAAGAGCAAAAAGAAAAGAACAAAATGGCATAGTTTCAAAAAATATCATAGAAAAATTAAAAGAGTTACAAAAAGGCAAATGCCCATGTTGTCAACAGCCATTAGGCGAAAACTACCATTTAGATCACATTGTCCCGTTGTCTCTTGGTGGAAAACATGAAGATTCAAATTTGCAATTATTAATAGCAAATTGCAACCAGCAAAAATATAACAAACACCCAATTGATTTCATGCAAAGCAAAGGATTTTTACTATGAGCCGCCACCCAGAACCCGAGATCGTCACCATCTACCGCACCACCAGCAGGGCAGAGCCTCCGAGGGTTTGTCATACGTGCGACCATTACAGCAAGGACGGCCGGTGCGCCGAATTTGACGACGAGCCACCGGCTGACTTTGCGAGTGAGCCAGGCGGGTGCAGTTTATGGGAATGGGAGTTGCCATTTTGACGGCACCATCAGAACACCTCGAACAGGTCCGATTAGTGGCTTGGTTCAGGCGCCAGTGGCCGGATATTCGCATATTCGCCATACCCAATGGAGGCGGCCGCAGCATGGCCCAGGGCGCAGCGCTCAAAGCAGAAGGCGTGACAGCGGGAGTGCCGGACCTATTTGTGCCGGCCTGGGGGCTGTGGATCGAAATGAAGAAGGCCACCGGCGGGACCGTATCGCCAGCACAGCGCGACTGGATAGCCTACTTAGAGGGCATAGGTCACAGCGTCATCATAGGGCGCGGGTTTGAGGACGCCAAACGCCAGATAGAGGGCGCAAAAAAGCCCACGTTTTAGGTGGGCTAGGGGTTAGGGTTAAAGGCCAAGCAAAAGGGCTATCAAGGCCGCTAGTAAGGCGGCAACGAGCATGGTTCCTCCCATTCAGTGTTTATCCAGTCCAATGGATCATAGGGTTCGTAATACAGGTATTCCAGCGCCTCCCAGCGCTTGAACCCATAGGACACCATCAGGTGATAGATTTTGCCGTCTACGTCGGTGTCATTGGCCATACATTGGCTCCGGATAATAGTCTTCTTCCGGTTCGTAATCCGGGTCGTAATCATCGGGCCAGTCGTCGCCCATATAGGCACAATCGTCGTCGTCGTATGGGTCCATCATGTGCTCCACCATGCAACAAGGGCTAGGGCCAGGCATATGCCAATGGCGATGGCCAGTAGGACATCAAGCACGGGGTAACGTATTGGGTCGGGTTTGTAGTGTTCGCGCATGGTTAAACCTCAGAATTGTTGATAGACAATTGAACCGGCTTCGATATATCGGTGCCGTCAGACCAATTCCGTAAAGCACGGCCTCTTCCCTGGCGGATTCTTCGCATGCAAAATACGCTTTATTACCGTTGGCGTATAGCACGATCCAATGTGTGTGGTGTTTAGGTGGTGTTTTCATGGTGGAACTTCCTTTAAGTTACAGTTTGCGAATGCAAACCCATATGCGCCTATGCAGACGCATAGAGAGTGCACTATCAGGCTACTTTGAGAGCGGCCATCAGTGGCGCAGGAAAGTCCTCGTTATAACCCTGGTATGCACCGATGTCCTTCACGCGCATGCCCATGACCACCACCACTGCGGTATTTTCACCATTGTGGATCATGCCGCTATTGTCACCACGCTGCACCAGGGGATACACCATCGTTGACTTAGCATCGTGATAAGCGATCATGGCATCGTTACCCTGCACTAGCAAAGCAGGGTTAAACTGACTCGCCACCTGGTCAGACTGCACCTGGTCAAACCTAGGAATAACGCGCATGTAATCGGGAAAGCGACCGTCCAGTGGCATAAAGCGCATGCCGTCCAGCATGTAAGCGCCACCAGGCAGTGATTCTAGGGTAACGCTTGTGAGCTTTTTACTGATCTTTTTGCAGACGTCCAAGGGGATAGTCATTGACCAGGCTTCGAGCTGCTGATCTTCTAAATTTTCTACAGTGGCACGACCTGCAAAAAGGACATGACCATTAGTGCCTGCGACCGTAGCATAGTCGCGATGCGCCATTTTGATATGCACGCCCACCAAGTAGTGCCTGATATCTTTTTTGGCAGCGCAGACGGCAGCAGCGCGAATAGCAGAAGCTTGGATAGAGATTTTCATAATGTTCTCCTATGAGTGTTACCGGGACAATTCCCGCCACTGCGCACTGTCACTGCGCAGTAGCTGGGACTGTCTTAATAGTTGTATGCTTTGCAGTTAAGTGATTTTGCAAAGCGCTTTGCATCGGCTTTGCTATTGAAATAGTGCTGAGCTTGAACCGATTCACCGGTAAGACCTGGCTGATTGTGGATTACAAGTTCAAATTTAAAACCGGTGCGCTTAGGTGCTGAAAAGATCGATGCGAACATGGTGCAATTCCTTTTTGGGGTTAGCCGGTACACTATTGCACCGGCTTGGCAATGAGTGTAACCGATTTTATTGCATGACAATTTCAGTAATTGACACTAGGGTTTACCCTATGTTTTAGGTTTGCATCTGCTGCACCAGTTGCATCGATGCGCACCGGTGCACTGGTGCAAAATGGGGCAAAAGCGAGATTTTGCATGCACCACTGCACCACACCCTAAGGGTGGTGCAATGCATGCAGTCGATGCAGGCGGATTTTGGTGTGATAATTCAATGGTGGTTGAACTATTTGGAGCGTAAATGGCTGCATTAAAAAATAGGGCGGAAATTGCTCAGGTGGTGCTGGATTCGATGCTAGCGGGCGCTTCGATGCGCCAGAGTTGCTTGAAAGCGGGTATCGGCGCTTCAACATGGATTGACTGGTGCACGGCCGATCGCGAGCTTGGCGAACGATACGCACGCGCCCGCGAAGGATTGCTCGACGCCATGGTGGATCAGATTCTGACGCTCGCCGATGCACCGGTTCCACTATTGGACAATGGCGCGACGGACCCGGGTTTAGTGCGCCAGCGCCAGCTACAGATTGACGCCCGGCGTTGGGTACTGAGCAAGCTCGCCCCGAATAAATACGGGGACCGACTGGATGTCAGCGTGAGTGATGCTCGCATCAGCATCACGGGCGCGCTCCAAGCTGCGCAGTCCCGCCTGGTCGATGTCATCGATGTTGCACCGCGTGCACTTGTGCATGATGTGCAAACTGTGCAGGACGAGGGGGAGGGGTAGGGCCGACGGCTAAGGGCCAACGGTTACGGAGCCTTCACAAACAATTTTTATTTTTTTTAAAATATGCAAACACCAATATACAAACCGGAAGATGAACAGGAATTAATGGCATTACTTTGGAGTCCTGCATTAAAGAATAATCCACTGGCGTTTGTTAAGTATGTATTTCCGTGGGGTGTTAAAGGTACACCACTAGAACATTTTGATGGCCCAAGAAAATGGCAGCGTGATATTCTGCAAGACATTACCGACCACATTAAAGTTAATACTGAGCTTGCAAATAATACTTCCAACGAGGTTATGTACAAAGTATTGCAAGAAGCAATATCATCTGGTCGTGGTATTGGCAAGTCGGCATTAGTATCATGGTTGACTATCTGGATGCTGACTACTCGAATTGGTTCAACAACTATTATTTCAGCCAACAGTGAAAATCAGTTGCGCTCAATTACTTGGGCGGAAATTACTAAGTGGCTGGCTATGTCACTTAACTCGCATTGGTTTGAAGTTAGTGCAACACGCTTGGCACCTGCCAAGTGGTTGACTGAGTTGGTAGAGACGGACTTGAAAAAAGGTACGCGCTATTGGGGGGTCGAGGGCAGGCTGTGGTCAGAGGAAAATCCTGACGCCTATGCTGGTGTACACAACTTTGACGGTGTGCTGGTGATCTTTGATGAGGCGTCGGGTATTGCTGATCCTATTTGGTCGGTCACTGGTGGATTCTTTACCGAGAACACGCCCAATCGTTTTTGGCTGGCGTTCTCTAACCCACGGCGCAACACGGGGTACTTCTATGAGTGCTTTAATAGCAAGCGGGATTTTTGGCAAACACGGATTGTGGATGCGCGAACGGTAGAGGGTACGGATAAGCAAGTCTATGAACGCATCATTCAGGAGTATGGTGCGGATTCAAGCCAGGCGCACGTTGAAGTGTATGGGATGTTTCCCAATGCGGGGGACGACCAGTTTATTTCCAGCTTAATTGTGGATGAGGCAATGAAGCGGCCTAAGTACAAGGATCAATCGGCACCCATCATTATTGGCGTTGACCCTGCGCGATTTGGTGCGGATGCGACGGTGATTGCGGTAAGGCAGGGACGGGACATTGTAAAGATCATGCGGCACCGAGGGGACGACACTATGACAGTGGTGGGCCATGTGATTGAGGCAATCGATGAGTTCAAGCCTGCACTGGTGGTGATTGATGAGGGTGGGCTAGGTGCTGGGATTGTGGATAGGTTGAAAGAGCAGCGGTATAAGATCAAGGGAATTAACTTTGGCAATAAGGCAAAGAACCCTATAATGTACGGAAATATGCGTGCCCAAATGTGGGGGGATATGCGGGATTGGCTGAAGTCGGCTAGTATCCCAAGCGATAGGTTCTTGAAAACTGATTTGATTTCGCCTATGATGAAGCCTGATTCACGGGGCACTATCTTTTTGGAAAGCAAAAAAGAAATGAAGGCTAGGGGGTTGGCTAGTCCTGATGCGGCAGATGCAATATGCGTGACTTTTGCTTTTCCTGTGGCGCACCGCGAACACACAGAAAAAACACGTACACTACGGGCCTACGAACGTGGTGCAGTTTCAACTGGATGGATGGGAAGTTAAATGGCGACCAAGAAATCAGTTTCGTTGTCTGTGGGGCGCGGTGAAAAGTTACCGGCGTCCAAAGGTGCTGGGTTAACTGCCAAAGGTCGAGAAAAGTATAATGCCGCTACTGGCTCAAATCTTAAAGCACCGCAACCCCAAGGCGGCGCACGCAAGGATTCGTTCTGCGCCCGTATGTCTGGTGTGCCAGGGCCAATGAAAGATGAAAAGGGTAATCCCACCCGCAAAGCTGCTGCTCTTAAACGCTGGAAGTGTTAATCATGGCGACAAAACCTGGTCTTTACAGTAATATTCACGCTAAACAAGCCCGTATTAAGGCTGGTTCAGGTGAAAAAATGAACAAAGTTGGCAGCAAGAATGCCCCGACTGCCAAGGATTTTAAAGATTCGGCTAAAACGGCTAAGAAGAAATAACTATGCCATTAGTAAAGTCTAAATCTCCAGAGGCTTTCCGTGCTAACGTGAAGGCTGAAATGAAGGCCGGTAAGCCTGTTAAACAAGCCGTGGCAATTGCGTATTCCATGAAGAACGTTGCCAAACCTGCACCTAAAGGTAAAAAATAATGGCCGATCAAACGGGCATGGCTGCTGTAGGTAATGTTGCTAATGGCAACAAAACAAAGAACAGCGATTCAGACATTCTCGCTACTGCCCGTTCACGCCTTGACATGGCTATGTCGGCGCTTTCCGATTCCCGCTCTGATGAAAATGACGACCTGAAGTTTTACGCAGGTAGTCCTGACAACCAATGGCAGTGGCCTGCCGATGTGCTGGCTACCCGTGGTGCAGTACAGGGGCAGACTATTAATGCGCGTCCATGCCTGACGATTAACAAGCTGCCGCAGCACGTTCGGCAAGTTACCAACGACCAGCGCCAGAATCGTCCAGGTGCAAAGGTTATTCCTGTTGACGACAATGCAGATATTGAAATTGCCGACATTTACAACGGCATGATTCGGCACATTGAATACATTTCTGACGCAGATGTGGCTTATGACACGGCCTGCGAAAACCAAGTGGCGTATGGTGAAGGTTACATACGCCTTCTGACTGAGTATTGCGACGACGACACCTTTGACCAAGACATTAAGATTGGTCGTATTCGCAATTCGTTCTCGGTTTACATGGACCCGACCATACAAGACCCGACTGGCTCCGATGCACAGTATTGTTTTGTTACGGAAGATTTAACCAAAAATGAATATGAGCGTCTGTACCCCAATTCGGCCCCCATCACAACATTACAGTCGTTGGGTGTAGGCGACCAGTCCATTAGTAACTGGTTAAATGAGGACACAATCCGCATTGCCGACTACTACTACATTGAATATGACCGAGCAACGTTAAATTTGTACCCTGGCAACGCCACAGCTTTTGCTGGAACGCCTGAAGATAAGCAATTAAAGGCGTTTTACGGTAAACCAATCAAGTCCCGCGAGTCTGACCGACCAAAAGTGCGGTATTGCAAAATTAACGGCTACGAAATCCTTGAGCAGCGTGAGTGGGTAGGTAAGTGGATACCTGTTATTCGCATTGTTGGCAATGAATTTGAGGTAGATGGTCGTATTTACGTGTCTGGTTTGGTGCGTAACGCCAAGGATGCACAGCGAATGTACAACTATTGGGTATCTCAAGAAGCTGAGATGCTTGCCTTGGCCCCCAAAGCACCTTTTATTGGTTATGGTGGGCAGTTTGAAGGCTATGAAGACAAATGGAAGACGGCCAACACCCAAAATTGGCCTTATTTGGAAGCCAATCCTGACGTTACAGACGGTCAAGGCGGTGTATTGCCACTACCGGCTAGGGCGCAGCCTCCAATGGCCTCTAGCGGCCTTTTACAAGCCAAGGCGGGTGCTGCTGAAGACATTAAATCCACCACAGGCCAATACAACGCCTCTTTAGGCATGGCAAGCAATGAGCGTTCAGGAAAAGCAATTCTTGCCCGTCAAAAAGAAGGCGATGTCGGGACTTACCATTATGGTGATAACTTGGCTCGGGGTGTACGCCATATTGCACGCCAGTTGATTGACATGATTCCCAAGATTTACGATACGCAACGTATTGCTCGAATCATTGGTGAGGATGGCGAGACAAAAATGGTCAAAATTAACCCTGACCAGCCAATGCCGGTTAACAAAATTGTTGACCAGCAAGGAATTGTGATTGAGAAGATTTACAACCCTAGCGTTGGTAAATACGATGTGGTGGCCACAACCGGCCCAGGCTATGCAACCAAGCGCCAAGAGGCTTTAGAGGCAATGGCCCAATTGTTGCAAGGCAATCCGCAATTGTGGTCTGTGGCTGGCGACTTGTTTGTCAAAAACATGGATTGGCCTGGCGCTCAAGAAATGTCCAAGCGGTTTGCCAAAACTATTGACCCCAAACTTATGTCTGACGGTGAAGACAATCCCGCTTTGGCTGCTGCACAACAACAAATGCAGGCTATGGGCGCGGAAATGGAACAGATGCACCAAATGTTGCAAAATGTCTCTAAATCTATGGAAGCGCAGGACATGAAGCGCAAAGATTACGAGGCTGAAATTAAGGCTTATCAAGCTGAGACGCAACGCATCTCTGCCGTGCAAGCTAGTATGTCACCGGAGCAAATCCAAGACATAGTTATGGGTACGGTGCATGGCATGATTACTTCTGGTGACTTGGTTGGTGAAATGCCAGGTCGTGAATTAATGCAAGAAAATATGGGCGAGATGCCTCAAGGAATGCCAACATGAAAGCCTGTGACTTTTTAGGATTGTTGTTCTTGGCGCGGGATGTGACGCACTCGGTGCATTTAAACACCCGTAGTTATGCAAAACACGTTGCCTTAAACATCTTTTACGACCGTATCATTGATGCTGCCGATGATTTTGCGGAGTCTTACCAAGGTCGCCACGGTTTAATTGGCCCAATTACTTTGCATTCAGCCAAAAAGACTTCTAATGTCATTGAATTTTTGGAAGATTCATTGGCTCAGATTGAAGCTGCGCGGTATGAAGTCGTTGACAAGACTGATATGTCATTGCAGCAACTGATTGACAACATCATTGAAATTTACCTGCGTACCTTATACAAACTTAAATTCCTAGCATGACAGTTGTAGTTACACATTCAACCCCTGCGGATGGCACGTTTAGCGCCACTGGTGCTACGGCTTGGAACGCAGACCATACGTTGTCTGGTGTGGGGACTATGGCAGAGCAAAATGCCAATGCTGTAACAATTACGGGTGGCTCAATTTCTGGTGTTTCAGGGCTTGTCACAAGTGTTACAGGAACTGCGCCCATTGTTTCTTCTGGTGGTACCACACCTGCTATCAGCATGGAAGCAGCCTCCACCTCGGTCAGTGGCTATTTGACTAGCACAGACTGGAATACCTTTAACGGCAAAGGTTCTGGCACAGTAACAAATGTTACAGGAACTGCGCCCGTTGTATCTAGCGGTGGCACAACTCCAGATATCAGCATGGCGGCGGCTACTGCATTAGTTAACGGTTATTTGACAAGCACGGATTGGAGTACGTTTAACGGCAAAGGCTCTGGATCAGTCACATCAGTAGGCGGCACAGGCACTGTCAGCGGCATCAGCTTGTCTGGCACGGTGACCAGTTCAGGGAGCCTTACCCTTGGCGGTACGCTTGACTTGTCTAGCCCACCGGCTATTGGCGGCACAACTGCGGCAGCGGGGACTTTTACGACTTTGACTGGAACAACGTCAACAACTACACCAATTGTTCAAAATAGTGCGGCTGCGGCAATTGCATTTAAGACAAACTCAGCAATAAGCGCAGTAACTCAATTTAACATAAACCACACAGCCACCGCCGTTAACTATGTACAAGTAGCGGGTGCGGCTACCGGAGGAAATCCAGCAATTACGGCGCAAGGTAGTGATGCCGCTATAAATTTAGTTTTTTCATCAAAATCCACTTCATCTATTTATTTTTACACTAATACTTTAAGTACCAACTCAAGACATCTTGATATTATTCACACAGGTACTGTCGTGAACCGATTTCAAATTACAGGTTCTCAAACCGGAAACCCTGTTGTTTTGGGTGTTAATGGTAATGATGCCAATATTGACATAACTCTAACACCAAAGGGCACAGGTCGTGTCAACATTACGACCAGTATTAAGCCAAAGGTAAACAGCGCAGCAAACGTCACATCACCGCTGGCTTGGGATAGTACATCTTTTGACGAATACGCAATAACTGCCTTGGCAAATGCTCTGACGATCAATGCCGATGCAAATGCCTCCCCCGCTGACGGCCAACGAATGATGTTCAGGTTCAAGGACAACGGCACTGCTCGCGCTTTGACTTGGACAACAGGTTCAACCAATTCATTCCGTGTTGTTGGCGTCACCCTGCCCACGACCACCGTGGCCTCAAAGTTGGTATATATTGGCTGTATATACAACGCCGCTGATTCCCGTTGGGATGCGGTAGCCGTGTCGCAGGAAGCGTAATAATGGCTCAAGTAATACTTACCGGCTCAGGCACATGGACGCTTCCAGCGAATTGGAACGACGCTGCCAATACGATTGAAATATATGGCGCAGGAGGCGATGGTGCGGCAGGAACGGCTACTGCATCTGGGGGTGGCGGCGCGGGTGGGCCTTACTATGTATTCTCCAACGTACCTTTTGCCACCCTTATTTCTGAAGGCTATGTTACAAATTTAAATTACAACACTAAATTTCTTGTTACTAATAGTAATGTTGCGTATTTAAGTATTGGCACTGCTGATGGCTCAACTTATGGTAGCATACTTTTAAGTGCGGGAGCAAACAATGCTAATGGAATTACGGGAGGCGCTTTTGGTACTGCTACTACAACCATAAATAATGTAGAGTATTCAACGAGTTCTACTGCCCGTGGTGCAGGGGGTAACGGAAGAACAAGCTCAACAGCCGCAGGCGGCGGAGGCGGTGGTGCAGGTGGCCCCAACGGAAATGGTGGCGCAGGCGGAGCAAATAGCACAACCAATCCAACAATAGGCCGAGGCGGGGGTGGTGGTAATGGTGGCACGGCTGGCTCTGGTACATCTGCAACGGCGGGTACTGCAGGTACAGGCGCCGGTGCTGGAGGCGCAGGCGGTGCAGCATCTACATCAGGTAGCGCAGGTGGCGCAGGAACATCAATTTACTCAGGCGGGGGCGGCGGCGGTGCTGGAGACGGTTTGACTGCTACATCCGGTGGTGCTGGTGGCCTTTACGGCGGCGGCGGCGGCGGCGGCGCATCTTCTTTAATTTCAACTGGCGGTCTAGGTGCTGCGGGTATCATTATCATTACCTACACCCCAATAGCAACATCCACCGGCAATATGTTTTTAATGTTTTAGGATAATCATGGCACTTATTAAATCAATTGACACCGACTACGGCATTCCAGCTTCGTACTGGAACATTGGCGCAGTCCAAGAAGACTTCAAAGGCAGGGGCACTGAAGTGACGTTTTACGGCTACGCCTCCAAAGAGGCCCGTGATGCTGGCAAGCAGCCCTTATCCGCAGGCAAAGTAGCGATCTCGGGCGCTGAATACGTGGCAGGTGCAGACCGCACTGCCTTATACTCCATAATCAAGCAGAAGCCCGAATTCGACGGCGCTGCAGGCGCATAATGTTTGATTCGTTTTTTGGCGGTGGATTTTTTAGCGGTGGATTTTTTAAGTCTGCAATAGTTTATGCAGACCAATTGTTGATTAAACTTCGGTCATTTACCGAAAGAAGGAGATTTTAATGGCTATCAACCTTAAAGCAATTACCTCGGTAATGGGCTATCAGCAGATCACTAGCTTGAGTTCTGCCACTCGTTTGACCGTACCACCCCGCGATTTGACTGGACTTGTTGGTACACCTCGCATTGCTATCATTACTCCAGAGGGACAAAACGTGCGCTGGCGCGATGACAACGTGGCTCCTACAGCTTCCGTTGGTATGCCCTTGGCTTCTGGTGTTACCTTGCAATACGATGGTGATCTTTCTCAGATTCAGTTCATTGAGACGACAGCAGGCGCAAAACTCAACATCACTTACTATTCCTAAGAGGTCAAAATGCAAATCTCTAACGATACCCCCGCATTGAACTACATCGAGTATTTTACCAAACAGTTGCCAATTGACTTGGCTACTATGGCTGCATTGCGCGATGAATTGGCTGTCCGTCAAGGCGCTTTGTCTGCTGCAAAAGATGCCATAGCAGACCGCGCTAAAGCTGCTAGTGAACTGGCTGCTGCAAAAGATCAAGCTGCTACTATGGTTGCTTCTGCTAAAGAAAAAGAAGCTAAAGCCAAAGTTCAGTTAGATGATTTAAAAGCCCGTGAAAAATCATTGGCTGATAACGCAAAAGCATTTGAGGCATCTAGCGCAGAGCGTGAAAAAGCGGTGCAAGTGCGTGAAGCAACATCTGACACCCGCGAAATGCACCAGCAACAAACGCAAGAAAGCCTTGATGACAAAGAAGTCAAATTGTCTGCCGATCAAGCTGCTCTTGATGCACGTATCAAAGCATTTCAAGCTAAAGTTGCTGCGCTAAGCGCATAAGGATTCAACATGCCTGCTGTTACTCTTTCTCCTGTCGGTGGCGTAGCTACTCAATTTTTTAACAATAGTGGAGTCATATTGTCAGGTGGCAAGTTGTACACCTATTCTGCTGGAACGACTACATCAGCCACTACTTACACGACTAGCGCAGGTAATGTTGCCCACACTAACCCAATCATTTTAGATTCGGCAGGCCGTGTACCTGGCGGTCAAATTTGGTTGCCAATTGATTCTTCCTATAAATTTGTTGTCAACACATCTACCAATGTTTTAATTGGAACTTATGACAATGTAAGTGGAGCAAACGCAGCAACCGTAAGTTACATCCCCGCAGGCACAGGGGCGGTGGCTACGACTGTGCAGACTAAGTTGCGGGAGAGTGTGAGTGTTTTTGACTTTATGACCGCAGCGCAGGTTTCTGATGTAAAAGCGGGAACAGCGACCGTTGACGTAACGTCTGCTATTCAGGCTGCTCTTAATGCAAAAGGCAGAATTTACCTACCTCCAGGCACATACAGAATTACGTCAACATTAACGGTGTACGGAGATACGGAACTGTTTGGCGCTGGGTTGGGTGTGTCTATTTTGAAATGGTACGGCGCAACATCTGGCCGAATTATTCAAGACAGCAGTTACGTTACGTCAAGTTATGTCAATTTAAACATAATTCTGAGAGATTTTGAAGTTAACGGAAATGCATACGCTTCAAACACGCTTTCTTGCATTGGTATGTATCGCGTTGGAAAAACCAAATACGAACGTTTGTATTTGCACGATGTTGGCGCAAATTTGCTGCAATGGGGATTAAGCCAAACAGATACGGTAGACATTCAAGTCATTGGTTGTATTTTTGAGCGCTGCTACAACGGGGATGCCACACAAGGGGTTGGGACGCGAGTAATTGTCAGGGATTGCTATGCGTTTAGCGCAGGCGATACCTGCTACGCTCTTCTCTATGATTCAAACGCAACGACTAACCCATCTAACTTGTATTCGTCCAATGTAGTTTTTGATAACTGCATAGCCAAAGGTGAATACAACGCTTCTGGAACATTTACAGGAACAGGGCGAGTAAACCAATTAGGTTTTGCATTTGGCCCATTCAACGTCAGCATTAATGCTTACATAACAGTTAATAACTGTTTGTGCGAAAACTTATATCAAAACTGTTGGTTTATTGTTTTTAACAAGTTAAAACTAATTGGCAACACGTTTAAATCGGCGGCTAATCTGCTAACAGGTGGTGTTAGGCTTGATGGTGTTAACAATGCAATCATCAACGGAAATTTTTTTGAAAATTCTTTTGCCAGCGCCTCAACGTATTACAGCTCTTTGTTTTTAAACGCGCAGCGCAACACCTTTGGCGCGTCAACTTTTGACGCCAGCAACAAGTACACCGTGATTAACGGAAACACGTTTGAACAAAATTCAACGCCAGCGGTAATTTTTGCAGTTGATCCAACGTACTCAGTTGTTGTTAGTGATGTGGTTGCCTCAAACAATGAGTTTGCTGGGGTTACGCTGCCATTTCAGTTTAAACCGCTTACTGGTAGTGGCACAAACATCTTTCAAAATATCAACATTAATGGAAACACGGTAAATAGCACCGCCACAACATTTGCCACTGTGTCTGGCGCTGGCGCTCAGTACAGTAATGTGACTTTGGCAGAAAATAACATTGGTTCAATTGCGCCATTGGGCGGCACGGCGGCAGCCTGGGATAACTTCTTGGTTGCCGGGTCAAATTTGCTAAGTGTTTCGGCAGCAGACGGTGTAACAACAACGGTTTTCACCATGCCCTCGGCTGGCTATAACCAGATTCAAGTACAAAGTTCCGTTAGGGCGGCAAGTGTTGCTTACACTGCGGTTGCTACATTGGCATCTAATGCCGGTGTGCCTAAAATTCTTTGGCAACAAAACGGCGCAAATTGCACATTAACTTTGGTTGGTAATGCTGTAAGAGTGACGCAAAGCGGTATTGGTACTCAAACTGTTTATACATCTGTGAAGTATTTGACATGACCAACCGCACCATTTACCTCCGCATCACCCTAGCCCTACTCACATTCTGGTCAACCATTGGAATCATCACATGGCAACTCTTGCACAACTCCTAAAATCCCGCACCGTCTGGTTCGCCCTGCTGCTGGCCGTGCTGTCTATTGTGCAAGGCTACGTTGCCCTGCTGCCCATCACGCCTATCCAACAGATGTTTGTCGGCTGCGGCATTGCGGTGGCAATCACGTTGCTGCGGATTATCACAACGCAACCAATTGCGGAGAAATAAGGCATAATGCCGACAAACGTACTGGTGCGTTCACCAGGGAATCCAAGGATTCAATAAATGTCAGAAGAAACCTTAGCGGAAGTTGACTCCGTGTCAGCTACAGAAACGGCGGCCGTTTCTGAATTGCCTGTAGCGCCTGAAAGCGCACTTGTAGCCGAGAATCAACCCAACGAGGCTGAGGAAAAAAAATTTTCCAAATCCGATATTGAGGAGATTTTTGAAAAACGCATTGCAAAAGAAAGACGGAAATTAGAGCGAGAATACGCGCAACGTGCTGCGGAAACGCAAATCGTAAAGGCTCCAGCAACTCAAACGGTTGATCAATTTGAAAACCCTGAAGCCTATGCGGAAGCATTGGCATATCAGAAGGCAGAAGAATTGATTGCCAAGCGGGAAGCTGCAAAGCACCAGTCGCAAGTTCTCGAAAGTTATCAGGAACGTGAAGAAGCAGCGCGGGACAAATACGATGATTTTGAACAAGTCGCGTACAACCCTAAACTGAGCATTACGAACGTGATGGCTGAGACGATTCAATCTTCGGACATTGGGCCAGAGTTAGCTTATTACCTCGGCTCAAACCCAAAAGATGCAGATCGTATCGCCCGTCTGACGCCTTTTATGCAGGCAAAGGAGATTGGAAAGATTGAGGCTAAGTTAGCTTCTGAACCTCCAATGAAACGTACAACTTCGGCGCCAGCACCGATTTCGCCTGTTACTGCACGATCTTCTGGATCGCCAGCTTTTGACACTACTGATCCAAGGTCTACCAAGACTATGACGGACTCGCAGTGGATTGAAGCTGAACGAGCAAGACAGCGTAAGAAGTGGGAAGCGCAAAACCGCTAACTTTTTTACTTCAAAGGACTTTTTATGGCTAATTCAATCCTAACCATTGACATGATTACTCGGAAGGCTCTCGAAATTCTTGAGAACAACCTAGTACTCACCCGTAACGTAAACCGCCAGTACGACGACAGCTTCGCCGTAGAAGGTGCCAAAATCGGCTCTACACTGCGTATCCGTTTGCCTGACCGCGCTTTGGTCACTGACGGTGCTGCTCTGCAAGTTCAGGACGACAACGAACAATTCACCACTTTGTCTGTTGCCAATCAAAAACACATTGGTGTTAACTTTACCTCCGCTGAATTGACCATGCAATTGGACGATTTTGCAGACCGTGTGTTGAAGCCTCGTATCAGCCAATTGGCTGCCAGCATTGATGCTGACGTTGCCAATGCGTACAAGACCATCGGCAACACCGTTGGTACACCTGGTACTACTCCTGGCACTTCGTTGGTTTTGTTGCAAGCCCAACAGAAACTGAACGAAAACGCTGCTGTTATGTCGCCTCGCTACGCTACCGTTAACCCTGCCGCTAACGCTGGTTTGGTTGAAGGCATGAAAGGTTTGTTCAACCCCACCGACACTATCAGCAAGCAGTTCAAGAACGGCATGATGGGTACTGGCGTATTGGGCTTTGAAGAAATCAATATGTCTCAGTCAATCAAGCAGCACACCACTGGTTCACGCGATGCTTCGGCTTCCACGACTACTGGCGCTGCTGTAACCTCTGAAGGCGCGGCAACTTTGACTTTGGCCCAAGGCTCTGTGACCACTACTATTGCTGCTGGCGATGTGTTCACTATTGCTGATTGCTTTGCTGTCAACCCACAAACCCGTGAAACCACTGGTTCTTTGTTCCAGTTTGTTGCTTTGGCTGCGGCTACCGCTGTGTCCGGCACTTGGACTGTGACTGTGGCTCCTATGTACTCGGCGGCCCATGCTTTGGCTACCGTGAACATCCTGCCGCAAAACAGCAAAGCCGTGACCTTTGTGGGCGCTGCTTCTACTGCTTACGCACAAAACTTGGTCTACCACAAGGACGCTATCACGTTTGCCACGGCTGACCTGTTGCTGCCTCAAGGTGTTGACATGGCTGCCCGTGCGGTTCATAACGGTATCAGCTTGCGTGTTGTGCGTCAGTACGATATTAACAACGACCGTATGCCTTGCCGTATTGACGTTCTGTATGGCTTCAGCGCCATCCGTCCTCAAATGGCTTGCCGCATCTGGGGCTAATTTGAATGGGGCTTCGGCCCCTTCTTTCGTAACATTTTTTTAAGGAAATTATTATGGCTCTCCCTAATTCTGGCGGCGGTTATCAGTTTACCGATGGTAACGTCAATGAAATCGTTATGGGCGTTCAAGCAGCGCCTCAAACTGCAACTGCTACGGCCACTTTGACCGTTGCACAAACTACTGGTGGCGTTTTGGTGGGCAATCCGTCTACCACGGCTGCAACCTACACGCTTCCAACTGCGGCTGCAATTGACGCTGTGCTTACCAACGCCAAAATCAACAGCACGTTTGAATTGAAAATTATCAACTTGGGTACTTCAACCGGCTTGATTACTGTAGCTGCTGGCACTGGCATTACTACGGTCGGCAACTTGGTTATTGCTATTACTGGTAGTTCCGCAGGTGTTGGTGGTGCAGCGCAGTTCTTGTTCCGCAAGACAGGCGATGCTGCTTACACCGTGTACCGGATTGCTTAAATTTAAATGGGGCTTCGGCCCCGTTTTTTAAGGAAACAATTATGGCAAATACAAAACCTGTTGGTGTTGCGTATAGCGACCCTGAATTGACCGCCGGTACTACCGTAAATGGCGGTACTGTTGATGGTAGTCCAATTGGCGCAACAACGCCATCTACAGTTGTTGGCACTACTGTTTACGCTACAACTGAAATTGGTTATTCCGCTGCCGCACAAGGTGCTGTAACGCAGTTGACAGACAAGTCTACAGGGGTAACTCTGAACAAGTCTGCTGGCCGCATTACGATGAACGCCGCAGCATTGGCTGGTTCTACTGCTGTGTCATTTATTTTGACAAACAGTTTGATTTCTATCAATGACACAATCATTGTGTGTGTTTCAAGCAATACCACTGGTAGTGCTGCTGGGGCGTATACAACGTATGTGTCTTATTTGGCTGCTGGCTCTGCTTTGATTACATTGCGAAACTTGACTACGGCTACTTCATACTCTGAAGCTGTCATTATCAATTTTGCAATCATCCACGGCGCGTAAAAATAAGGGGGCCACAAGCCCCCTTTTTAAGTATGAACATTTATTTAATGCACCCCATTCACGGTCGAAAAGTTGCCACAATGGAACTTGAAGCCGAATTTGATGAACAAAACGGCTGGTCGCGGTACAATCCCAATGAACCAGCCCCAATTTCTGAATCAGAAATAAATGCGCTAAACATTAAGCGCAAATACACGCGCAAGGCTGTAACAGAGGAAATTTAACATGGCAATTTACACCGCAGCAGACCAGATAAATCGGGCGCTCCGACTTCTTGGCATCCTAGCTGAAGGTGAAACGCCATCGGCTGAAACATCTCAAGATGCGCTGGTTGCTTTAAACCAGATGATTGACAGTTGGAATACTGAGCGCCTTTCGGTTTTTAACACAATCGACCAAACATTTACTTGGCCTGCTGGTGAAATTCAACGTCACCTTGGGCCAACTGGCGCAAGCATTGGCGGTTTTAATGGCATTCGCCCCGTCTTGCTAGACGATTCAACTTACTACCGCGATCCAGGCACTAACGTCAGCTTTGGCATCAAGTTTATTAACCAGCAGCAGTACGACGGCATTGCCGTTAAAACGGTAACTTCTACTTATCCACAAGTGATGTGGATTAACATGGAGTACCCCAACATTCAGATGACGGTCTATCCCAAGCCCACAAGAGATTTGGAGTGGCACTTTATTAGCGTACAAGAATTAGGTGAAATTACTGATTTGGCGACTCAGATTCTTTTTCCGCCAGGTTACTTACGTGCATTTACCTACAACTTGGCGATGGAATTTGCACCTGAGTTTGGCGTTGAACCTAGCCCACAAGTGCAGCGCATTGCTATGACCAGCAAGCGTAATTTAAAACGCATTAACAATCCTGACGATATTATGTCAATGCCGTATTCGCTGATTGCTACTCGCCAACGGTTCAACATTTACGCAGGAAACTACTAATGAAAACGCCAATTCTTGGCGCATCGTATGTTGCACGCAGTATTAACGCTGCGGATAACCGCATGGTCAACTTGTTTCCTGAGATTGTTCCAGAGGGCGGCAAAGAAGCTGGATTTCTAAATCGAGCGCCTGGTCTTAACTTTCTTCAAACCGTAGGCACTGGCCCTATTCGTGCATTGTGGTCGCACCAAACCAACGGTAGCGACTTCTACGTTGTGTCTGGCACTGAGGTTTACAAACTTACTGGATTAACTTCTACACCCGTCAAGATTGGCGATGTATCTGGTACTGGCCCTGTGTCTATTGCTGACAATGGCGCAGTGTTATTTTTTGCGTGTAACGGCCCTAGCTACACTTATTACGAACCAACAAACGAATTTAACCAAATTACAGACGTTAACTTTCCTGGTGCTGTGACCGTTGGTTATTTGGACACTCAGTTCATTTTTAACGAACCTAATAGTCAACGGCTGTGGTCGGTCGACACCATCAACCCAGCCAACGGCGACTACATTTATCCGTTGGTGTTTGACCCTTTGTTCTTTTCTAGCGCCGATGGCTCACCTGATGGCGTAGTTGCAATCAATGCAGACCATCGACAGCTTTGGGTGTTTGGTACAGACTCTACTGAAGTTTGGTACAACGCTAAACTTGCCAACTTTCCATTAACGCCCATTCAAGGCGCTTTTAATGAAATTGGCTGTGTAGCCCCTTACTCGGTGGCCAAGCTCGACAATACGCTGTTTTGGCTAGGTACAGACGCCCGTGGGCAGGGTATTGTTTACAAGGCCAACGGATACGCTGCACTTAAGGTTTCCACCCATGCTATTGAATACGCTATTGCCCAATACGGCAATCTGGCTAATGCGCTAGCCTACACTTACCAGCAAGAAGGCCATGCTTTCTATGTGTTGACGTTCCCAAGCGCCAATGCCACATGGGTTTACGATGTGTCAACTCAGGCTTGGCATGAACGTGCTGGATTTGAAAGTGGTGAATTTACTCGTCACCGTAGCAATTGCCAATGTAACTTTGGTGGCAACACTGTTGTTGGCGACTTTGAAAACGGCAACATCTACACGTTTGACCTAAATGTTTACGCTGATAACGGACAGATTCAAAAATGGTTGCGTTCATGGCGTGCTTTGCCCACAGGACAAAATAACCTTAAACGTACTGCCCAACACAGCCTGCAACTTGATTGTGAAACTGGTGTTGGCTTAAATGATGGTCAAGGCGCAACACCAGAAGCCATGCTGCGCTGGTCAGATGATGGCGGTCACACTTGGTCAAACGAGCATTGGCGCGAGATGGGGGCTATCGGTCAATACGGATACCGCACGATTTGGCGCAGGCTTGGTATGACTCAAAAAATTCGTGACCGTGTTTATGAAATTTCTGGTACTGACCCTGTAAAAATTGCCATTATGGGTGCTGAATTGTTAATCTCACCGACAAACGCATAATGGCCGCATCGTATTCACAAATTCCTGCGCCTCGCGTCCCCTTCTTGGACCCGCAGACAAACATGGTTTCGCCACAATGGTTTTTGTGGTTTAACAATGTGTATTCAATTACAGGTAACGGCACTGGCATTGTTCCAGTAGCTAGTGGCGGCACGGGTCTTGGTGCAACCCCCATCAACGGCCAATTGCTTATTGGCAATGGTACAGGGTATTCCCTTGGAACATTGTTTGCTGGCGCGGGGATTTCTGTCAGCAATGGTGCTGGCGCAATTTCTTTGGCTAATACGGGTGTGCTATCCAATATTGCAGGCACAGGCATTACAGTATCTGGCGCAACGGGTGATGTGACAATAGCCATTGACAATACGGTGGCAACACTGACCGATACTCAGACTTTGAAAAATAAGACCTTGGATAACACCAACACGGTCACTTTGTTGGACACGCTGTTCACGTTGCAAGACAACCTTGACAATACAAAGCAGGCTCAATTTCAATTGTCTGGTATCACTACTGGCACAACTCGCACTTATACGCTGCCAAATGCAAGCTCAACGCTAGTCGATCTATCCACAACGCAAACGCTTAGTGGCATTAAAACTTTCAGCAGCGCCACCATTTCGGTGGGGTCATCTACCGCTACTGGCACAATGCAGTTTGCCTATGGCGCAACCATCTCAGGCAGCACCAAGACGGTCAACATTGGTACGGGTGGTGTCAGCGGGTCTACTACCGCAATTACGGTTGGTTCAATTTTTGGAACAACTGTCAACGCCTACGGCAATTGGACTTTCAATACCCCCATAGGTGTAGCAAGTGGTGGTACAGGCTCAGGAGTTGCATACACTGTAGCAACGCTGCCAGCAGCAGGGACACAAGGACGCAGGGCTTGGGTAACGAATGCTTTAACTCCAACTTTTGGGTCTGTTGTAGTTGGCGGTGGTGCAGTAGTTATTCCCGTGTTTGATAACGGTACAGCTTGGATAGTGGGATAATATGATTAGCCACCATTTTGGCGCGGGTGTTTATGCTAAAGAAACACGCATTCCAGCGGGAAGCATACTTGTACAGCACAAACACAAACACGATCATTTATCCGTGTTGGCAAGTGGCTCAGTTGAATTGATTGTTGATGGTGTTAAATCTGTTGTTAATGCACCAGCTTGCTTGACAATTGAGGCAAATAAGCATCACGGCGTAAAATCGCTTACTGATGTAGTTTGGTATTGCATTCATGCAACTGAATGTACCGATATGGATGAAATAGACAATGTGTTAATTGTTGACGGTAATAATGCCGAAATGCACACATTGGCTGAAAGTTTAAAGGAGTAAGCTATGCCTTGGGGATTTATCATACCTGCCGCAGTATCGCTTTTTAGCGGTTCTCAAAATCGTCAAGCTGCATCTCAAGCTAGTGATGCTTCAGTAGGCGCATCTGAACGCGCTCAAGCACTTCAAAAGGAAATGTTTGATAAGCAACTTGAATTAAGTTCGCCTTATCGACAAGCAGGTCTTACGGGTCAAAACCGATTGATGGAATTGCTTGGAATTGGCGGGAATGCTGGTGCTGGAGACTACGGCAAGTATGGCAGAGATTTCAGCATGGCTGACTACCAAGCAGACCCTGGCTATGCTTTCCGATTAAGCGAAGGCATGAAGCAACTTGGGCATCAGGCCGCTGGTCGCGGAGGTTTGGTTTCAGGTCAGACCATGAAAGGTTTGCAAGACTACGCGCAAAACTCTGCATCTCAAGAGTACAACAACGCATTCAATCGCTACCAGACCAATCGAACAAATCAGTTAACTCCATTAGGTAGCTTGATGACTTCTGGTCAAAATGCTGCTGCTGGTGCTGGCGCACAAGCTGGAACTTACGGGGCAAATGTTGGCAACTTAATGACAAGCGCTGGTGATACACAAGCCAATGCTTTAATAAATGCACAAAGAATTAATACCTCTACTTATGGAGATATTTTTGATAGATATGATAAAACAAAACCCAATTTTGGCAGTTTGTTTGGTTAAGGAATAAATCATGGCCGTAAATTATGAACTTTTGCAACCTATAAATATTTCAGGTCGAATAAAAGCTAATGAGCAAGAAGCTCAGCAAAACCAACTTGCACAGCAACAATTACTTGCTAACAAGCAACAAATGGAAACTGGGGCTTTGCAGCAGCAAAAAGCCCAATTGGAACTTGCGGATTACAAAACCAAACAAGAAAGTTTGGACAAATTTATCCAATTAAGTTCTGCCAATGGGAAAACTGGTTCGCCCAAAGAAATGGCAAGTAGCTTCTACGATTTTGCATTAGCGCAAAAAAATCCTCAACTAATTATGTCTGCTCAAACAATGCTTCAAGCAGCTAATGAGCGTGAAAGATACGAAACTTATTTAAAAAATCAACAGATTATTCCTGCACAGCAAGCACCCGCACCAATGGCTGGCGGCTTGGGTTCAGGTACGTTTGGCATGGATAATATATCTGGTATGCCCAATGCCCTTGCTTCACGGGTAGCAACGCCTATGGCGGCAACCAATGCTCTTGTGCCACAAGCAGCAAACCCTGTAGCAGCTCTTGAAACAAAGATTGCACAATTGCGTCAATTTAACGATCCTCTTGCACAAGCTGAAGCTGCGCGTTTGCAGAAACAAGTTGATGAATACAACAAGGTTCATGTTGTTGGTGGAAGTTTGTTAAAAGGTACTGGAGATGTAGTTGGAACTGCTCCAATAACACCTTATCAAAAATTACAAAATGAAATTTCTCAAGGGCAACTTGGAGTATCACAAGGGCAGCTTAAAGTGTCTCAAGGTCAACTTGGAGTGTCCCAAGGCCAACTTAAAGTGGCCCAAGATCGGCTTGCTCGTGAAGGTGCTGCTCTTGATCCCGCTGAAAATGCAGCAATTAGTAAAGCTATTATTGAAGGCCGTGTTGATCCAACAAAAGTAAACGGACGTAATGCAAAAATTATTGCCAACACCCTTCTTTCCGATCCCACGGTCAATATCAAAGAATTGGGCATTGAGGCTGCTGGCGCTGGTGCAGGTTCTCGCGCTTTAGGAACGCAAAGCGCTAAGATTCTTACCGCTGCAAATGAGGCCGGTCAAATGGTTGATGTTGTGCGCGATTACTCAAGTAAAGTTAATCGCACTCAATATCCAACTATTAACTCAATTCAAAATGCTGTTGACAAAGGCACTGGCGGAGCTGAAATTGTCAAACTTAACACCGCAATTAATGCGCTGGTTAACTCTTACGCCCGAGCAATTAATCCAAATGGTGTGGCAACGGTATCTGATAAAAATCATGCTCGTGAGATCATCAACTCAAATTACGCGAATGGTCAGATCAATGCTATTCTTGACGTAATGGGTCAAGAGATGGATATTGCTAAAACCTCGCCTAGTGAAGCTGCCAAGCAATTAAAGGCTGGTCGAACGGGTGCTGCACCTGCTGCTGCTACGCAAGGAACCGGTGGATTCAAATACCTTGGCACAGAAAGCAAAAAATAATGGCTACCAAATATCGTGTTCAAGGCCCAGACGGTGCAATACACGTCTTTGAAGGCCCAGATGACGCAACGCCTGCTCAAGTTGAAGCATTTGCATCTCAAACTTTTGGCGCAAAACCCGTTGCACCGTCTAGCGGCGTTCCTGGTCCACGTAAATCTTTTGCTCAAGAAACAGGTCAATTTTTAGGTAATGTTGCAGCCGGTGCGGTAAGAGGTGCGGGTTCAATTGGCGCTAGTTTAATACGTCCTTTTGAATCCGCAGAAGAAAATACTGCTAGACGCATGGCAATGGATGAGGCGCTTAAAAGCATGGGCGCAGAGCCAGAATCTTATGCTTATGGTGGCGGAAAATTAGCTGGTGAAGTTGCTGGAACATTGCCTATTGGCGGCGTGATAGCTAGGCCATTGGCAGCAGTAGCGCCGTATGCGCCAACCCTAATTAATCCAGTTGTCAATGCTTTGCGGTCGTCTGGTTTTAGTTCAGGCATTCCCGTTACCAAAGGCGTTCCATTAGCTACCCGCGCTGCTGATATTGGCGCAAGAGTTGTTGGTGGCGGCGTAACTGGTGCCGCAACTGCGGCGCTTACCAACCCTGACGAAATTGGTGCTGGCACAACTGTTGGTGCGGGTTTAGCTGTTGCAGCGCCTCCTATTGTTAAGGGACTAGCTAAAAGTGCAGGGTTTTTGACTGATGCTTTTAGCGGCAAATTGGCACAAGTTGGCGCTGGAAAAATTGCGCGTGATGTTGCGGGTGATCGGATTGGAGCTATTCGTGCCGCGCTAATGGCTTCTCCTTCTGACGTTACGGCAGCGCAAGCTACATCGGGCATTCAAAAAGACGCTTGGCAAGCCCTTGGGGCTATGACTAGCAAAACAGATGATGCATCTGCGTTACTTAAACGTCAGGCGGCAGATGATCTGTCGCAATTGCAACGCATGGCCGAAGGCGGCAATGAAACAGAAATGCGGGCAGCTTATGAGCAATCCATTAAACGATTGAATCAATTAACCGCTGAAATGCGTAATGTTGAATTGCAAGCGGCCAATCAAGCTGCTCAAACAACCAATCGTTTGACTCCACAAATGCAACAGCGCCAAGCAAGCATGGTAAATGCGTTGCGTGAAGGTATGCCCGCAAACTTACCTTCTGGTGCGGCTGGAACACCGGCACCTGGCGTGTCGGGTATTCATGCCGGTACAGAAGCGGCTCAACAAGCGGCAACCGCAGCCAAAGGAAAGCCTGGCTTTTTAACTGCTGGTGATCGTTCACAAGAGTGGAAAGCAACATCAGACACTTTTGCAGATATTGCCAAGCAACGCCGTGCCGAGGCTGGATTTATTGAACGTCAAATTGGCAGTCTTGAGGCTCATGGTTTAAGACCATTGGATGCTGGAAGCATTACAGCAGCAATTGACCAAAAACTTTCCGCGCCAGGACTTCGTGCTAGTTCTAACATGACCAAAGTGTTGCAAGCCGTTAAAGATGACATTGCGAATTTGACCGAAAAAGGTGGTGGAGTTATTGACGCTCATGATCTTTACACCCTTCGCAAAGAAGGTATAAACGAGCGCATCATGCAAATCATGGGGCAGACTGATCCCAAGATTAGCGCCAAAGTAACGCGCAATGTGTTGCAAGAAGTTAGACCACTTATTGACGACGCTATTGAAACCGCTGGCGGTACAGGCTGGAAAGATTACCTTAAAACGTACTCTCAAGGTATGCAGGCTATTGACCAAAAAGCAATGGCTGCACAAGCTGCGAAGTTGTTTGAAAACGCTCCAAACGAATATGTCAAATTGGTTCGGGGTAATAATCCAGATGCTGTAGAAGCCATTTTTGGACCAGGCAGTTACGACATTTTTAAAGAGATGGGTAGCAAGATGCCCACGTTGCAAAAAGTAGCAAGTAATGTTGAGCGCACGGTTTCAATGAAAGAGGCGGCAACTGCCGGTACTGAAGCACTTGGAAAAGTAATTGGCGAAGATTCATTTCGCTTGCGCTTTCCAAGTTTTTTAAACCGCGCTACTACAGCGGCCAATTTAACATTAGACATCTTAGAAAAGCGCCTTAATAAAAAGATTTTTGCCGAAATGCAAAAAGGCATGGCTTCTGGAAAAAGCGCATTAGAAATGTTAAATACATTGCCAACAGCCGAAAAAAGCAAAGTCCTTCGCGTGTTAGCTGATCCCGCATCTTGGGGTAAGGCGGGTACAATTTCGGCAAGAATTGCCACAAGGCAAGAGCAACCAGTTAACGCCCTTGCTCCTCAGCAAGAAAACCAAAACGCTTTAGCAAAGTAAAATCATGGACTACCAACAAATTCTTAACATTGGCCTTAGCACCATAATGGCAGTTCTTGGCTGGTTTGCCAGAGAATTATGGTCGGCAGTCAAAGAACTAAAGTTTGATCTTGCTAAGTTGCGAGAAGACTTGCCTAAAGAATACGTTGCTAAAGATGATTACCGTCAAGATATACGCGAACTTAAAGAAATGATGAACAAAATCTTTGACAAAATTGACGCAAAGCAGGATAAATAATGGACATTACCGGATTAGGCGCTGTATCTGATTTAGTCAATACCGCCATCAACAAAATTTGGCCCGACAAGACTGAAGCTGACAAACAGCAACTTGCAGCGGCTGTAATGGTAGTACAAGGACAAATTGATACCAATAAAGCAGAGGCAGTAAACCCAAGCGTGTTTGTCTCGGGCTGGCGTCCATTTATTG
>Ga0209085_1000347_pt1 | contig 34947 bp, 32 predicted proteins | sample C_131016_EF_Meta_FD_187310 | JGI IMG/M metagenome (GOLD analysis project Ga0209085, IMG submission 187310) | Freshwater microbial communities from Lake Croche, Canada to study carbon cycling - C_131016_EF_MetaG (SPAdes) (version 2) | ecosystem: Environmental > Aquatic > Freshwater > Lake...
TTGGTCTGTTAAAGAATATTTTTCTTCAGAAGGAAACTGTTTTGATAATTTAAAAATAGTCATGGCAGCATCAAATGCTTTTTGATAGATTACTAAGTCTTCATGGGTTTTAATGGTTCTTTGTTTTTCTTCCTTGTCCACTTTCCCCCCTTGTCTGCCTTGTCTCATTCCATTATACCTTTTATGTAAAAAACCTACCCTTGAAAGGGCGACCAAGTCCGCCTGGTTTTTGGTTTAGATCTGTAAGTCAAAATTAGCATATAGAGACTAAGTAAAACTAAGGAATCAGTCAAGGCAGACTTCTAGAGGTGCTCGAACAATCATTGCACCTCCTGAGCATAACTAGTACGACGAAGAAAAAAGAAAGAACCGGCTACGGAACCCCAAATTAATTCATTAGTTTCAGGATCTCGCCCTCGATCCAGACTGAGAAAATGATCGGGAGTGATTTCAAAGCTACTGTCAAGGTAAGTTACTGTATTGTTACGAACAACAATACAGTTTCGCCCAGGTTTAACTTCTCCCTTATAACTATTACCAGTCCATTCAACATTCATATCACAACCGTCCATTTTCTCAAGCTCATCGCTAGAGAGTGTTTTGAGAATGTTAGAATCGCGAGAAGCCCCATAAAAACGCTCCTGGCCTTTGACTTTATAGTTTTCTATCTCAATAGAATCATTGACTACTAAGAGGTTTAAAACCCTAAGACGGTAAGGTTGATTGAGCATAAAATCATAAGCTTGTTCTAAAAAGAGGCTGACTCCTGAGAGGAAAGAAGAAGGGAGTGGCCGCATACAAACCCGAATATGGGCAAAAAAAGGTGGATTTTCAAAAGCTTGGGCTTGATTACTAAAATCAGCAGCCATCCAACGGGCTAAGGTCTTAACATCGGTTTGGGGTGAAGTCATTATAAAAAGGTCAACTCTCTAGTAGAAGTTTAGAGCTTGAATATTATTAATATATCCTGAAAAAAATCCTTTTTGGCCTGATTGAGTGTCAATGTGTTACTATCTGGAATAAAGCGATCTAGAGTTGAAATCTCTATGGCCAAGGTTCTAGTACTCAATGCCTCTTACGAACCTCTCAATATTACAAGTTGGCGCAGAGCGATAGTTTTACTGCTTAAAGGCAAGGCGGAACAGCTTGAACACAACGGTCAATATCTTTGTGCCGATCTTCCTTTACCTACGGTAATTCGATTGCGTCATTATGTCCAAGTTCCTTATAAAGAAATCCCCTTGACTCGTCGCAATGTCCTAGAGCGCGATCGCCATACATGCCAATATTGTAATTACAAAGGAGATGATCTAACCCTAGATCATGTTATTCCTAGATCGCGTGGCGGCGGAGATACTTGGGAGAATCTGGTAACTGCTTGTGTTCGCTGTAATGTGAAAAAAGGTAGTAGAACGCCTAAAGAAGCTGCTATGCCCCTGCGGACTCAGCCGCGTAAACCTTACAGCAGCCTCCATTTTGAATTGGTTAAACATACTAGAGGCGATTCTAATCACGAATGGCGTAAATATGTTATTGGGATCTAAGACATGGCTAACATTCTTTGTATTGGGTTAAAAGCTAATTGACGAATATCTTCTGAAAGTATAATTTCAGGTTGACGGTTCTTCATGGCTAAATAAACTTTCTCTAAAGTGTTTAACCTCATATAAGGACATTCATTACAAGCACAGTTATTCATTGAGGGCGCAGGAATGAACTGTTTACTCGGTGTCATCTTTGCCATCTGATGAATAATACCTGGTTCTGTGGCAACAATAAAGGCTTTACTCTTACTCTGTTGGGTATATTTTAACAGTGCATTTGTAGAGCCTATATAGTTAGCCTGTTGTAAAACTGCTTCTTCACATTCAGGATGGGCAATCACTTCTGCTTGAGGATATTCTAAGGTTAATTCAATTAATTTCCGTGCCGAAAATGTCTCATGCACTATACAGCTACCCTCCCATAACCGTAACTTTCTGTTGGTCATCTTCATCACATAACGCCCTAAGTTCCGATCAGGGGCAAAAATAATGGGCTGTTCTTCTGGGATCTGTTGAACTATCTTAACGGCATTAGAACTAGTGCAAATAATGTCACTCATAGCCTTGATTTCGGCACTACAGTTTATATAGGAGATCACTAGATGATCCGGATAGGCCGCTTTAAATTTAGCAAATTCCGGAGCAGGACAACCTTCTGCTAATGAACAACCGGCTGCTAGATCTGGTAAAAGTACTAACTTATCGGGGTTGAGGATCTTGGCAGTTTCTGCCATAAAATGCACTCCGGCAAACACTATCACATCTGCTTTAGTTGACTGTGCTTGTTGTGAGAGTCCTAAAGAATCCCCTAAATAGTCCGCAATATCTTGTATGTCTGGATCTTGATAATAATGAGCTAAAATCACTGCATTTAGCTCTTTTTTGAGATCCTGAATGGCTTTAAAGAGATCACTTGGTCTAGATTCGGTTTTTTCTCTCTCGATAACTGCTTTTAACACCTTGGAACTTGACTCCTTTCAATTATGGTTAAAATTACCAAAACTAATTACTTACATTGTAACAGTATTTTGCAAAGTGTAGGGGTAGTGGATCTAGGGAGGTCAAAATCTTGTAGAATGAAACGTTTAGGGTCAATTAGAGTAAAAAATATCATTAATAGATGGTGACATAAATGGCCCCCTTGCCCGATTATCGACCCAAACAAATTTCATTAGGTCCTCTAGAGACAGAAATTTTGAATTTAGTCTGGGAATTAGGTACAACTACAGTTAAAGAGATTCACGAAAAAATTTTAACTAATCCAGATCGAGAACTATCCTATAGTTCAGTGACAACCGTTTTACAACGACTCACGCAAAAAGGATGGTTAATCACCTTTAAGAAAGGACGTGTTTTTTATTGGCAACCTCGACTCTCACGCAGCGAAGCCGAAGCAATTCGCTCATATGATCAATTACATCTCTTTTTGCAATTGAGTAATCCAGATTTAGTAGCATCCTTTGCCGATAGTTTAGATACAGCGTCTCTAGAACAACTAGAAGCTATTGCTAACCGTTTAGAATTACTGCGTCGTCAAGATAAGGAGAAAAAATAGTGCATATATTACTGATGGGACTATCTTTTGTTTTGGCTTGGACTATGCGTCTACAACCTGACCAAAATAAAGCCGAAGGAATCTTGTTTTTGTTTTTGGTGCCTCCTTTAATTATCTTTTTTACATTTTTATCAATTATTTGTATGGGAACTAGTGGAGAAATGTTTGGTTTTTCTTCTAGTATTTTTAGTTATGTTTTAGCTCTACTTCTTCTAGGAATTGCTGCTTTTATCTTCGGGCGTATGTTCTGGCAAATGAGAAAAGCTCTCCAAAGAATCAGAGAATTTCCTCTAGAAAAGATAGCGAATTTTTCAGCAAGAGTGATAGAAATAGACTTTCCCTATAGTGCTCAAATAGGTTTTTGGTTGCCGGAATTAGTGATAAGTAGAGGACTGATTAATCTTTTAACTTCCGAAGAACTAGAAGCAGTTTTAGCGCATGAAGAGGCGCACCGAAACTATAGGGATACCTTTTGGTTTTTTGGCTTAGAAGTAATCAGATCTCTTACCGCTTGGCTACCTAATACAGAGTCCTTATGGCAAAAATTGCTCCTTCTACGAGAAATCAGGGCAGATCAGAAGGCTTCTCAAACAATTCAGCCTTATATACTAGCACAATCTCTACTAAAAGTAGTTCAAAATGTCACGCACAATTCCTCGAAAATGAACTATAGTGAGAGTTTTTCAGCTCTATTTCATCCGAATATGTCCCAAAATCATCTCATTACACGTATAGAATCTATGTTAGAAGGAAATAGCGCCTATTGTTTTTCTGGTTATAGTCTTTATTGGGGTATATTTTTGAGTTTTCTTCCTCTGCTTCTAGTAATTTGGCATTCATCTTGACTCCCGCAGCTTAACCAGTGGGCACAGGAAGGCTACGCTCGTGCCATGTTCTCTGTTAATATTATGCAAAGAAAGATAGTCTGGAATTATGCAATTAGACTCAGAAATCAGCCATTTGCTGGATTTAATGCCCGCTTCAGGCCGAATGTTTACTAAAATCGTCAATCGACCTGAACAGTCAAAGGTGATTGAGGTTCCTTTTCCTAAACCTTGGAATAGGGAAACTCGCCCTATATATATTAATTTTGACCTCTGGAAACAACTGTCACGCCCGGAACGGGACCTGCTTTTATTACGTGCTGTCAGTCGCTTGATTAATATTCGTTGGTTTAAACCAGATCTGGCTCAAGGGTTAGTAGCAGCAGGAGTTCTAGGTGTTTTGATTGAAGCAAGTCAACAAGATGCTATAGGAGTGATTGTTTCAGCAGGGTTGACTGTGGTAGCCGCTCAACGTATTTGGCGCGGTTATCGGAGTACAGAACGAGAATTAGAAGCTGATGAATCTGCCATTGCTATTGCTACTAGAAGGGGCTATTCTGAGGTACAGGCAGCAGCTAGCCTTTTAGATGGTGTAGAAATGGTTGCTCAATTAGAAGGTCGTCAGACTCTAAATTTTACTGAGTTGTTGCGATGTCAACATTTAAGAAAATTGGCTAATCTGTCTCCTGTTGGCGTTCCTACTTCAGTGAGAGCCGAGTAGATTGAATTTAACTAATACGATTAGAGGATAGTAGTTTATGAGTCTTAGTATTCTATATTATGTGTTGATCGCTGTGATGTTAGTTGGTGCTGCGGGTGCCTTACTTCCAGCTATACCTGGGGTTGGTCTTATTCTAGTGTGTATTTTAATTTGGGGTTTTGTCACGAGTTTTCAGGGAATGGCAGTGTCTCTGGTCGTGACATTGTTTATTTTATTGTTGAGTCTGGGGATCGAATTTTTAGCTACCTATTGGGGGGTGAAAAAGTTTGGCGCGAGTTCTTGGAGTCAAATAGGTGCAATAGTCGGTTTAATTACTGGAATGCTTGGTTTTTTACCAGCTTTACCCATCGGTGGACCTATCATAGGTATTTTATTTGGGGCAATTTTAGGTGCTTTTATCGGGGAGTTCGCTTATCGTCAAGAAATGGAGTTAGTTCCCCGTCTCGGGTTATCGGCTAAGGTTTGTGTGGGAATTGTAGTGGGTTCCCTAGTAGGTAATATTTTTAAAGCACTTTTAGCTTTAACAGCAGTAATTGTTTTTGTCTGGACTACTTGGCATACTGTACCCGATTTAAAGGCTAATAATATTGAGTTACCTTTGCCCCATATTGAATGGCCTGTTCTCAATTCTCAAGCTTCTTGATTTCTCAAAACCAATAAAATCTAAATTGTATTATCATCCCACGTTTGTTGATCGCACAACCCCAATTTCTTACCCAGGATGTTAATACTGTCTCTTTGATGCAAAGAGAATTTTTTTATTATATCATATTGTTTCTTGATGCGTAGCATTGATTTCACTCTAGCTACGAGTTCAAATCGATTGACTGGTTTACTAATAAAGTCATCCGCACCTGCTTCCAAGCATCTCGCTAAATCCTCTTTAGCAGCTAAAGCTGTGACCATAATGACTGGAATATTTTGCCATTCAGGTCTTGCTTTAATCTGCTGACAAACTTCGATCCCATCTAAACCAGGCATCATAACATCTAGGAGAATTAGATCTGGATTTAATACATCCAGAGAAGAGAGTGCGTCATAACCATTGTCGATATATTCTAAATGATAATCTTGATTACTTAAGAGGGTCTCAATTACATCAAAATTATCAGATTCATCATCAATAACTAAAATAGATGGAAAAGGCATCGTTTATTTATCTAATGTGTTAGAAGTTGTCGAATACTATCTACTAATAGTCTCATTTTAACAGGTTTGGTGATAAACTCATTCGCTCCTGCTGCTAAACAACGCTCACGATCACCTGGCATAGCCAATGCAGTCAGTGCAATAATCGGAATATAAACTGAATTCGGATCAAGACGGATCTGTTTCATTGCTTCTAAACCATCTACGACTGGCATTTTAATATCCATCAAAATTAAATCTGGTTTTTCTGACTGGGATATAGTGATCGCCTCCTGTCCGTTTTTAGCAAAAAGAAGGCGATAACCTTTGGCTCTCAAGTAGCTTGCAGTAGTACTTATGTTGATTTCGTTATCTTCTGCTAATAAGATTAAGGGGGATGGCTTTTCTTGAATGGGACATGATGCAGCGTGTAATACTGACCTCCGGTCAGAAAAATCGGTCTGAGAAATTTCCCGAGGGGAAGAAGATGGCGGAGTATCTAGAGAACAGGGAAGGTCAATGGTAAAGCAACTGCCCCGTCCTACTTGACTAGTTAAGCCCACCTGTCCACCATGAAGGTTAACAATGCTTTTAACTAAAGCCAGTCCTAAACCCGTACCTTTGTATTGGCGATTCAAAGCACTATCAACCTGAATAAAAGGCTGAAATAATTTGCTGAGATTTTCTGGGGCAATGCCAATGCCTGTATCAGTAATAGATATACGCAATAGAGGCAACCCTTGTGGGGTTCCTCCCTCTTTTTGTTCGGGGTAAACTTTAGTAACTTCCATAGTTATGCGTCCTTCTTCTGGAGTGAACTTGACAGCATTGTTAAGTAAGTTAATTAAGGCTTGACGAATATGCCTTTCATCTACCAGTAATTTAGGTAAATTGGGTGGCAGTTTAATCTCTAATTGGATACGCTTTTGGAGAGCTTGTTGTTTAACAAAGACAAGGCTAGATTCGCATAGGGTTTTTACATCAACGGGGGCAAATTCTAGCTCGAGTTTACCAGATTCAATTTTAGCAACATCGAGAATATCATTGATTAATGAGAGCAAATGGGTTCCGCTTTTTTCGATAATTTGTAAGGCATGGAGTTGTTTCTCGTTCACTTCACCCAAAAACTGCTCTTGTAAACCTTCAGTCATACCTAAGATGGCATTGAGAGGGGTACGTAGTTCGTGACTCATACTAGCGAGAAATTCGTCTTTGAGACGGGTAGCCCGAGCGAGTTCTTTGTTAGTTTGTTCTAGTTGGAGTTTAGCTTGTTTTTGTTCGGTAATATCGCGACATATACAAATTAACGATCCATCCTCAGTCAGTGTTAAAGATAACCCTTCCACAAATGTCGAACCATTTTTGCGAGTAGCAATTGCTTCTCCTTGCCAAGCTTTTTCAAGTCTCAATTTTGGAAAGATTTCTCGTTCAAAGCGTTCCAATTCTTCTGGCGAATACAAAACTCGCCAAGATTTACCTACTAACTCCTCTAGGTGTTCATAACCAAACAGATTTAAATGAGCTTGATTCAAATAGAGGTAGGTATCTCCTTGTAGAATACCTATCCCATCAATGGCTGCTTCAATGGTTGCTAGTTGTCGTTTTAGAGCTATTTCTGCCTCTTTGTTATTGGTAATGTCTCTAGCAGCCGCATACGTAAATTCGTCAATGGGGACTGATCTCCATTCTAACCAACGATACGAACCATCCTGACAACGATAGCGATTAATGAAATTGATTATTTCTTGCTGATTTTTAAGTTGATTAATAGCTTCGATAGTATTATTTATATCTTCGGGATGTACATATTGTAAAAATTTTGCACCTTCTAATTCTTTCAATGAATAGCCTAAAGTCCTTTCCCACTGTCGGTTGAGACGACGGAAATGACCCTCATTATCAGCAATACAAAGCAGATCAAGAGCGACAGAGAAAAACTGGTCTAATTCCTCGGTTTTGGCTTGGAGTGATATTTCAGCCTCTTTACGGGCGGTAATGTCAAAGCGAATGGCTAAATATTGAACAGGTCGCCCTTCCTCGTTTAAAAAAGGTGCAATAGTGCTCTCTACCCAATAAATGTATCCGTTCTTGGCTCGATTACAGATTTCACCTCGCCAAACTTTACCACTACCAATGGTGTTCCACATCTCTTTAAAAAAGCTCGTGGGATGATAGCCAGAATTAACTAGGCGATGGGTTTGTCCAATTATCTCATCACAAGAGTAACCAGAAATTTTACAGAAATTCTCATTAGCGTAGGTAATAACTCCTTTGTGATCCGTGATGGCTACAATAGCAGACTGATCTACGCCTAGTTTAAAGGCTGATAATTCTTGTAGTAATTTTTTTACCTCTAATTCCGTCTGCTTACGTTCTGTAATATCTCTAAAAATTCCCTGAACGATTTTTTGATCTTGAATCTCAATTACCGAAGCTGTAACATCAACAGGAACAATGTGACCATCTTTGCAGAGGAAATTAAAATCTAATACTTGAGTAACCTTTTGATTAGCAAGGTCTTCAAATGCTTTGGCGATTCTGGGTAATTCTTCTGGCAAATGTAACTGAGTAAAGTGCATAGAGACAATTTCTGCTTGGCTATAACCCAAAAGAGTCTCTGCTGCACGATTAGCTTCTAGGAGGTGTCCTTGTTGATTGGCTAAAATAATAGCATCGCTGGCACGATCCATCAGCGCCCGATAATGAGCTTCTTGTTCTTGTAAAAGCTTTTCAGCCGCTCTTCGCTCAGTTATATTGCGAAAAATAGCTCGGACAGCTACTGGGCTACCATTTTCAATTTGACAGTTCAGATTCCCTTCTACTATAAGCTCTTGACCAGTCTTAGTCAAAAAGATTACTTCTACTGATTCTACGGTAGATGTGTTTCCAGAGCGCATTTGGGCAAGTACCTCAGAACGTACGCTATAACAGTCAGGATGTAAAACATCGAAAATAGTGAGGGTTTTTACTTCTGCTTCAGAATAGCCCAGATTTTCTAACCAAGCACGGTTAACATATTCAAAATGTCCGTCCTCCATATTAGTGATCTGAATTAAATCACTAGCATTATTCAGAAAGTCTTGTAATTGAGCTTCTCTTTTTTGTAACTCTTTGGTCCGTTCAGTAATTCTTTCTTCTAGTTCATTATTGAGACGTTTTAAGGCGTTAGTAGCTTCTAATCGTTCGGCTTCCGCTTGTTTGCGATCATTAATATCCGTCAGAGTCCCTACATAGCCTACGATTTTTCCTTCTTCATCTAATTCAGCAATAGCTTGTCCATAGACCCAATTTACCTGACCATTAAGGTGTTGAAAGCGAAATTCAAGACTTATCGGGCGATTTTCGCATATAGCTTCTTGCCATTCGCTGATCACCCGTTCACGATCTTCAGGATACAATACTTGTTGCCATCCATCTCCCATGGATTTTTCTAGGGGGAGTCCTGTTATCTGAGACCACCGTTCATTTACATAATAACTATTCCCTAGTATGTCAGTGCGAAAAATACCCACAGGAACTATTGCCGCTAGTGTTGCATATTTTTGTTCACTTTCTTGCTGATGCTTTTCGGCCTGCTGTCTTTCCTTCAGCTCTTCTTGCAATTGCTGGTGAGTTATGGCTTGTTGAACAGCAATGGCCAGTTGTAACGATAAAGCTCGAAGTAACTCCACTTCGGCTGGTTGCCAATCCCGAGGATTTTGATTTTCGCTAACATTGAGTAAACCCCATAACTGCTCTCCACAGAGGATAGGCACAAGAACCTGTGCTCTGATACCTAAATTAACTAGTAGTTGTCGTTGACATGGCGATATATTAGCTGTCTGGCTATCTCGTACTATAGATATGTTTTCCTGGCGATAATTCTCAATTAAGTCCTTTTGCAAGCAAATGTCATGTAAAACCGTCCCTAACAGAGGCGATGAGGAGTTAGTAGACTCTGCTACTATCATAATTTGTTCATCAGCTTGAAAGCGCCAGACATTGGCACTTTCACAGTCTAGTAGTTCTCGTACTTCCAAGACTGTTGTACCTAAAATAGTTGATAAGTCTAGGGATGATTGAACTTGTGTAGCTAACTCTAATAATATTTCGTCCCGTTCTGCTATATACCGTAAAGATTTTGTCCGTTCTTCTATTTGTTGCTCTAGATTTAGTGTTCGATGTTCTAGTAAGGCTACTTTTTCTGCCTCTAGTTGAACTACTTTTTCTTCCAATACTTCTGCTAAATTGTACAACTCTAATGGATTTAGCGCTTGTAGGATGCTACTTTGAGTAACAATACCCAACAATTCCCCTTGTTTTCCGGTTACTACTACTCGTTGGATAAAATGCTCTTCCATGATTTGCTGGACGGTTAAAAGCGACTCATCTGGAGTGACTTCAAATACAGGGAAACTCATTACAGCACTAGCCGTATAGTTCTCCATACTTAAACCGAGTGCATGAAATTGTACTAAATCTCGCTCTGTTAATATCCCCACTGGTATTGATAAGTCAAGATGAGTAGCCGTTTTGACAATGACAACGGAACTAACGCGGTGATTAGCCATTAGTTGGGCGATCTTCAATATAGAAGAATCTGGCGCAGCACAAACCACATTGCGGCTCATGACTTCTTTTACTAAACGTAACCTCAATAGATCGATAGGTTGAGAAATTCGTCTTAGACTTTCATGGGTTACTAACCCTATCAGATGATCCTCTTCATCCAGAATGGGCAAATGACGAATATGATGCTGCCCTAGTAGGTTAATGGTAAGAAATAAATCCCTCAAAGCAGACTCGCGCAAGGTGATAACAGGCGAAGTCATTACATCCCTTATCCTTAAAGTTTTAAGGGGTTGTTGTAGCGTAGTCAGTCGCACCAGGTCTCGTTCAGTCAAAATTCCAACAACTTGCTCGTTTTCCATCGCCAATACACAACTTGACCGCGCATCGAGATGAAATTCTTTTAATTGACTGTCTGTTGTTTTAGCAGTATTACACAATGACCGTATATTAGTCATTTTGCTAACCGCATCCATTACGCTCATATCCAGCGAGACAGTCAAAGGTTCACGGACGATGGCCGACTTAAGTTCTTGTGAAGTGAGAATCGTGAGACGGGTGAACATTGCTATAAAACAATTTATTTTTTATTTTAACCTAAGCCTGCTCAACTAATTTCTTTTATGTACTAAAAAAGCACAAAAAAAGCTTCCTCCCCTTATAAAGTTGGAATTCGACTATGAGCTACAATAAAATAAACTTCTTATAAATAAACTTAAAATTATGATCCGCAGACGAACTGTTCCTTGGATTCATCGCTGGTCTCGCCTTATAATTGGCTCAATAGCGATCTTAGGAATGCTAGACTCTGGCTATTTGACCTTGGAAAAATTAACAGGCTCTCAAGTAGCTTGTAATGCAGGTTGTGATAGAGTTCTCAGTAGTCCGTATGCTACGCCTTTTGGAGTACCTTTGAGTCTTTTTGGTTTTTTAGCCTATACAACTATGGCCATTTTGGCCTTTGGACCTCTTTTAATAAAAGATAATGAGAAAAAAAACAGTTTACGTACTCAAGATAAAGACATTACTTGGTTACTGTTATTAATAGGGGCAACTTCAATGGCTGTTTTTAGCGGCTATTTGATGTTTTTATTAGTGACAGAAATTAAGGCTGTCTGTCCTTATTGTATTGCTTCAGCTATCTTTGCCTTCAGTATTTTAATCTTAACCATTAAAGGGAAAGATTGGCCAGAGCTAGGACAAATATTCTCAACAATGATTACTACTGGAATAATAACTCTAGTTGGTATTCTAATAATATATGCCAACATTGGCTCCAACGCCGTTGCAATTGACGATAAAGGAGTGACAAAGATATCTGGACCGACTACCTATCCAGAACCGCCTTATGGATGGGAAGTAAAAACCATTTCAGGTCCTGCGGAACTAGCATTAGTTGAATATTTAGACAAAATTGGCTCTAAGATGTATGGAGCCTTTTGGTGTCCTCATTGCTTTGACCAAAAACAACTATTTGGGCATGACGCAGCCAAAAAACTTCCCTATATAGAATGTGCTGAACAAGGAAACAACTCCAACCCAGAAGCCTGTGTAGCAGCTAAGGTACAATCTTTCCCGACATGGGTGATTAAGGGACAAACCATCTCAGGAACCCAAGAATTACAAGAGTTAGCAAAAATATCAGATTACAAAGGTCCAACCAACTTCAAATATAAACTCAAGTAAATTAAATATAGGTGTGCCTAGAGGGGAGATCTTTATATAATGCAAACTCAAATAATCAAAGAGAAAATTAGCCTAACTCAGAACTATCTCCTCTCTAAACAGTACCCTGAAGGTTATTGGTGGGCTGAATTAGAATCAAATGTCACTATTACAGCCGAAACAGTCCTTATACATAAAATATGGGGTACTGATAAAGTAAGACCTTTAGAGAAAGTAGAACATTATTTACGCTCCCAACAAAAAGAACGGGGGGGTTGGGAACTCTTCTATGGAGATGGGGGAGATTTAAGTACCTCCATAGAGGCATACATGGCCTTAAGACTCGTAAAGGTTCCAACTAGTGATCCAGCCTTGCAAAAAGCAGCCAATTTCATTAGAGAACTTGGTGGGATTAGTAAAAGTAGAGTTTTTACTAAAATACATCTGGCTATGATTGGTTGCTATGATTGGGCGGGGATTCCTTCGCTCCCCCCCTGGCTCATGTTATTGCCTGACTGGTTCCCCTTTACCATTTATGAGATGTCCAGTTGGGCAAGAAGTAGTACTGTGCCCTTATTGATAGTGCTTGACCAAAAACCTATTTATGACCAGGGAATTAATCTAAATGAACTCTTTACAGAATCAAAAGAGTATCTTAGGTATCAATTTCCCCTCAAAGGTGACTGGAGTGATCTCTTCCTCGGCTTAGATAGTATTTTAAAATTAGCCGAACAGAACAACTTAGTGCCTTGGCGACAGGAGAGTTTAGCTCTTGCCGAAAAATGGGTTATCGAAAGACAAGAAGAGACGGGAGACTGGGGTGGAATTATGCCTGCTATGTTGAACTCTCTGCTGGCTTTAAGATCTCTGAATTACAGTTATTATGATCCTATAGTGCTGCGTGGACTAAAAGCAGTTGATAACTTCGCTATAGAGACAGAAGATAGCTATCGAGTCCAACCCTGTATATCACCCGTTTGGGATACAGCTTGGGTAATTAGGGCTTTGCGAGAATCAGGTTTAGAAGCAGACCATCCTACCCTAGTTAAAGCAGGAGAATGGCTATTAGATAAGCAAATTCTCTCTTATGGGGATTGGTCCATTAAAAATAAACAAGGTAGACCAGGGGGTTGGGCTTTTGAATTTGAGAATCGTTTTTATCCCGATATCGATGACTCAGCCGTAGTGGTGATGGCCTTAGATGCTTTAAAACTGCCTAATGAAGCCGCGAAAAAAGCTGCTCTCAAACGCTGTGTAGAATGGATAGCCACAATGCAATCTTCAAATGAGGGAGGTTGGGGCGCTTTTGATGTAGATAATGAGCAAAATTGGCTCAATGAACTCCCCTATGCCGATTTAAAAGCCATGATCGACCCTAATACATCTGACGTAACAGCCAGAGTTTTAGAAATGGTTGGCTCTTGTGGAGTAGAAATGAGTCCAGACCGTTTAGCTAGAGCACTACAATACTTGGAAAAAGAACAAGAACCTGATGGCAGTTGGTTTGGACGTTGGGGAGTTAATTATATCTATGGCACAAGTGGGGTCTTATCAGCTTTAGCTGTTTTTGCACCCCAAACACACCAAGCTTATCTTGTAAGGGGAGTTGCTTGGTTGGTTAGCTGTCAAAACCCTGATGGAGGTTGGGGCGAAACTTGTCAAAGCTATAAAAACCCTCAACTTAAAGGTCAGGGGAAAAGTACTGCTTCTCAAACAGCTTGGGCTTTAATTGGCTTACTAGATGCGGGAAATGCTCTCCAAAGTTGGGCAAAAACTTCTCTAGAACGTGGCATAGAGTATCTGCTCTCGCAACAGTTACCAGATGGTAGCTGGGATGAAGCAGAGTTCACAGGCACAGGTTTTCCCTGTCATTTCTATCTGAAGTATCATTTTTATCAGCAATATTTTCCTTTAATTGCTCTCGGTCGCTATCTGAAGTATTTGGGTAAAAATACTTAGTTAATTTATCGGGAAACCTTTTCTTCAAATTCTCCAAAAATCGCATAAGCCTACCCTTCTTGCCAGTCTTCTGGCTCACTGGGTAAAGGTTTAAACCATTGATAACAAATTAACTTAATGTCTTCTTCTTTAATAATTTTACAGCAATTTGAGATCAGATAAGCCACAAAACCAGGGGGCGCGGGGCGCAGCCTAGAGATGGGTTTTAGCATTTTTATCTGTAGCTCTCCAACTATTACCGCATGAAACTGTGTTGAACTCTGAACAGTTTCATGCCCTTGAGTAGCAATGGATCACTATGTTTATACTACTACCCATATTTTCCCAAATCTTCACTCATCAGAATTTTACCGCGTTTTTTGTAATCCCGTCTAATTGCTAGGATAATATGCTTCATAGTGATCATCTTTGTTCCTTCTTTTTCAGAAGCAGCTAAGAAGGCAGCTCCTAGAATAATATTACGAATATCTGCCCCGGTTAATTCAAAACGAGTGGATAAAAAGTCTAAATCTAATTCCTGAGGATAGTAAACGTTTAATGGTAACATCTTTTGCCAAATCTGATAACGTTCATTTTTGTCTGGTAAGGAAAATTCAATAATAAAGCGTAATCTTCGCACAAAGGCTTCATCTAAGTTATTGCGAAAGTTAGTGGTTAAAATGGACATACCTTCATATTCTTCCATTTTTTGTAATAGGTAGCTCGTTTCAATATTGGCATAGCGATCGTGTGCGTCTTTGACCTCAGAACGTTTTCCAAAGAGTGCATCAGCTTCATCAAATAACAGAATGGCATTAGCGTTAGTAGCAGCAGTAAAGACTTGGTTGAGATTTTTTTCAGTCTCACCAATGTATTTACTCACTATTTGAGATAAATCAATTTTATATAAGTCGAGTTGCAATTCTTGAGCCAAAACTTCTGCTGCCATGGTTTTACCTGTCCCAGGTGATCCTGTAAAGAGGGCATTCAGGCTTTTTCCAAGAGATAATTTGGCGGCCAACCCCCACGTTTCCATAACTAAATGGTGGTATTTGGCTTGATTATAAAGTTCTTGTAGTTGAGCGGATGCAGTGGGTTGTAAAACAAGATCAGTCCAACAATATTTTGGTTCGATTTTCCGAGCGAGATTAGTTAGTGCTTGACCAGATTGAATACGAGCGGCGGCAAAGAGGTCAGTTAGAGAGGGTTTTGCTTCAATGTCAACGTTTCGAGTTTGATAGCTTTGCCATTGCGCTTGTCTATAAGCAATATTAACAGCATTGACAATTTGGTGGCGATAAAGGCGAAAGCGATCACTGAGGGTATTCAAGTCAATAGGATCTAGGGTAAGTCCTCTCTGTTCTAATTCAGAGAGCCAACAGTTATATCGTTCTTCAAAAGGAGGAAGATTAAAGGGAATAGAAATTAAGGGAAGAGTGTAAGGTGTGGTTGGGTGGGGTATTTCTCCTGAGAGAATGACGAAACTGGGATAGTCAGTGAGGGTTGAACAGAGGATTTGATAGTTGCTTAGTTCTGATTCGGTAAATAAGGGATCCATGTTAGCTAGGTAAAGCCATTGTTGTTGCAATTCTGCCTGTCGTAGCAATAATAAAAAGGTAGTTTGCCAATGTACTTTGGCTTTAATCATTTGGGGAATATCAGCGATCAGGAGTGGAACCTGTTCTAAATAAGCAAGGTTTTCGATAAGGTTTTGTTTTTCAAGATGATTACCACCTTGGAGATAAAGGTAGAGGGGTTGTCGTTCTTGCCAATGTTGTCGGGTAAGTTTTTGTAATGGGGTGAAAAGATTGGCCAGTTCTGGGGGTTTTTGGGGATAGTGGACAAAGGTGTATTGACTCAGACGAGGATCAAGTCCTGGTAGTTGTAGTAAGTATTGGGTAATTTGTGGATCTAGGTACAATTCATGAGCGAGTAAAGATGCGTTGTCGTTGGGAGGAATAATATACAATAGACGATTTTGTAGCAAAACAGCATCAGGACTAAAATATTGGCGTTGCTTGAGTTTTTCGCTGACGTTAATACTTAGAAGATTAAGGGTAAAGTCAATAGTTGGACGTTTACATCGTACGTCATCTTGTAGATAAGCATAAAGTTTTTCATAGGATAGATCTAGTTCGGGGGCTAGAGCAATGACCATGACTTTTAGATGAAAGTCGGTGAGTTGATATTTTTTTTGTAGCCATTCTAGGGGACTATTTGTAAGAATTTCTAGCGGCTGATCCGTATTGTTAGGTATAGTAAAATTCTTGGTAAAAGTATTTTGGTCTAGGATGTGTTGGGCTGTTTCGGATTTAATTTGTAGTAACCCTTGATATGGCTTAAGATTGGGATCTAGTGGTTTTTCATCTTCTATAATGACTCTCATTGCTTCGAGTTTATCGTCTAACCATTGAATCAGAGGAATTAAATATGTCAGCATAAATTTTGATGTTAAGATAACAATTATTATTTCAATTCTCGGTAACAGAAAAAAGAGGGAAAAGCAATGGTTTTACACAAAAAGGTTCAACATTTTCGTCGTCAAGAGCAACCAATTTCGTCTTCTTCTGTTTCCCGAAGTTCGATTAATTCGCCTGTGGCTCAATTTCAGGCGGTCTATGGTAGTCGCTCTGCTAGTAAGGCATTAAGCGAAAGTTTAGCGGCAGGTCAAACATCTGAAGTCTTGCCAGATATACTACCAGTACAGAAAAAACCGAGGTTTCGGGGATTGTCTCAGGCGTTAGCGGCTGATTCTCTTAAGTTAGAAAATGCTGGAACCATTGCAGGACAAGTAAATAAAACAGGCTTGCCAGGTGATTTGAAGGCAGGAGTTGAAAGTATTTCAGGTTTATTGATGGATGATGTCAGAGTTCATTATAATTCTTCTAAACCTGCAGAGTTAGAAGCTTTAGCCTATACACAAGGAACAGATATTCACATAGCATCTGGACAAGAACAACATTTACCCCATGAAGCATGGCACGTAGTCCAGCAGAAGCAGGGACGAGTGCAACCAACTCTCCAGACCCAAGGAGGGGTTCAGGTCAATGAAGATCCCACATTAGAGTATGAAGCAGATGTGATGGGGGCTAAAGCTTTACAAACACAATCTACTTCTGATTTAACTCAGGTTACTCAGCAGAATAATAGAATAGCACAAAATACAGTTCAAAAGTTCTCAATAAAGGGTTTTCTAGGCAAAGCTGTCGGTGCCGTTAGTTCTACCAGAGGACTCTCTGGACTGGAGTCTATCTACTCGAATGTGAAGAATAACTTTGTAGAGCCTGAGTTTGAGCAAGTTTTAGGACAGTTTAATAGTCTTTTGGGGATGGTTGAGTCAGTAACGAATACAGAATTTGCCAAAGTTGAGAGCTTTGCTGCTGAAAAAACAAAAAGTGTTACATCTGTCTCGGAAAATATTGGAAAGCTCTTTGAGACAATGCCAGCAGTCAAAAGTATAGGTAGCCAATTAAAAAATCCTGAACTATTAGAATCTCTGTCGCAAACCTTTGCTCAAAAAATTACCGAACAATTGCAAAACCAAGGCAGGGATATTCCTGGTCTATTAGGGGGTGTAGCTGGCCAGGCCAATAGTGTTTATGCCGCAGTAGAGTCTAAAGTTCTTGAGAAGGGTTTGTCTGGTCTCGGTCAAACCTTAGAAGAAAATATCGGGTCAGAGGTGATGACAACGATATCTCAGCTTGCTCAAGGTTATCAATCAGTCGAAAAAGGAGGAGCAGCACTAGTAAATAGTGCATCTTCTACGGTAGATTCTGTTTCAGGCGGATTGCAGGAGAATTGGGGGCAAGTACTAAATCTCGTTAAATCTCTAACACAAATACTAAAACAAAAATCAAACTGAAGTATCCAATGGCAAGACCCCTAATCTACTTCTTGATTAATTGTCGCCGAAGACTTAGCGATTTCTTCTTCTAAAATTTGAATAGCTCCACTAATACGTAAAAGAGTATCACGTAGGCTGGCTTGTTTATCATTTAAGTCAGCCATCATTTTTTGACCTGATTCAAATTCACTTTTTAGTTCAGCTAAGCGTTGTTCTAGTTGTTCTCTCATTGTTTTTTAGGTTCCTTTGACCTTAATATTAAAAGTGATAAATGTACCTATGCCAATGTACTGCGGGGTGCTGTCTGGAATAGGTCCTGCTGGAGTAGGTTGTTTGGCTGGATTCATCACTTGAAATTTAGCTTGAAAGGAGGCTCCTTTGAGTAAAACGGGTTTCCCACCAGATTTAGTTTTTTGTGCCTTTTGATTCCCTGCCAAAGCCTGAATTAAGATCATTCCCACGCCTGGAATACTATACTGAGGGGTCATATAGGTACAACCGGGAACAATCACCATCTTCTCATCCCCATCAACACAGACTATTTTCCCATCGATTTTATCCTTTCCTGAACCAATTAAATCTCCTGGTCGCACAACCACTATAGCTGCGCCAAAAGAGGGGTTAAATATTGCTTTATCACCTGTCATCAAGACAAAATCAGCCATAGATTTAGTAGTAAATTAATAACGACGACTTTAAATCATTAATGGTAATTATTATTCTCTGTGGTAGCTGCTGTATTATAACGGTTATGGGTGACTCTGATTAATCCGTCAACATCCACCCATGCCTGAAAAAAGTGACCCTTCCAATCAGGATGATCTGTGATAGCTCTTAGGTAAGTGCCTCTTGGTTGGTTACTCAATTTTTCCGTGAAATACTTCTTGACGGGGTGGTCCATAGCAGACCAGTCATTACGTCCTCCGGTTTTAATTGTAAACATACAATCCATTATTGTAGCACTGACTTTTAAATCTCCATTACCACTAAGAGTCATTAGTACTTTACCATCTTTACCTGAAGCCAGCTCAGTAGCATCGTGAGAACCACCTTGATACCAGGCAAAGTTTTTCTCTGTGCGAAAGTACTGAGTATAGGGCTGAATACCAATTCCATATGAAGTACCCCATAAATTAATCATTTGTCTAAGTTGATCTGAAGCAAACAATATTGATTTAACTTGCAAATTTGTACTATTTACCGTACAATCTTCTTTATTGAGTGCCATTAGTACTTTAGGGTCACTTGGATTAAATTCATTATCGTGAGAACCACCTTGATACCAGGCAAAGTTTTTCTCTGTGCGAAAGTACTGAGTATAGGGCTGAATACCAATTCCATATGAAGTACCCCATAAATTAATCATTTGTCTAAGTTGATCTAAACCAAAAGATATTGATTTGACGCTTAGTCCACTACCAATAATATTGACTTTACTATCTCCTTTTGCCTTCAAATTTAACTCTTGATTTGTATTGGTTCCTGCTGCATAAATTGTGTTACTACCAAAACCTATTCCCTTTGTTCCGTCAGTGCAGCGAAACTCAACACCATCACTATCCTCTCCAAAATCACCCGTCACATATAGGCCTTTAAAAGTTATCGGATGAGTTCCAGTACGAGGTACTGAGGCAATGTCTAACTTTGTCAAGTTTCCCGTAATATTTTTAAAATCTAAGTTTCCCGTAATTGTACCTGTTACTTCCAAATTTTCAGAAATCTTTAAACTTCCACTTAAAACTGCTAAATTTTTCTTTTCAGGATCCGAATCCGAACGTAAACTGAGATCACTTCCATTAGGATTCGGGAAATAAAACCCAGAATATTCTCGAACATTGTTCTTATCATCAATAAAGATATTCCCTTGTTCATCAATCTTTATCTGGGCTAATTTTACATTTTTACCTGTATCTGAAGAAGCAGAATCGGCAACAAATATAATTTGAGGATCTCCCGTTTTACGATTAAATGAAACTTTACCATCTTTTGTTAGAGTTGGTGGTGTATCTGACTGAGTCTCTTTTTCATGAAACTGAAGATAAAGTTCACCACTAGTAGCCAAAGGAGTGCCAAAATTAGAAAAGTTTTTTGATTCTTTTAAAAGAATTAGATGTCCTTCAAAATCAATAGCTGACCCTCCTTTGATATCAACAGATTTTTTATCTGAACTAATTACAACCTCTAGTCCTTCAATAATCCCTGAGACATGGAAACTCTGATGAGAATAAAGTTTACGCCCATATAAATACCGATGCTTTTTTTGCAGATCCTCAGCATATAAAAGTTGACCTGAAGAATATTGTGGACGAGTATCTTCTAACTTTTTACGCAGTTGTTGCAGTTGTTCAAGCTTGGTTAATGTTGCCATTTTTATGCCTCTTTGAATTAGGATTTATGTTATTATTTGGAAACTTGGTAATTCTGAGATTTTGAACTATTTGTTTGAGATGCCTTCAAATCGTCGAACTGTTGTTGTAAATCGTCGATCTTTTTAGAGAGTGCTTGGGTAGCAGAGATATTGAGCATTGACAAAGCGTCATAGTCAACATAATGAAAGTCATCTACCTTTTGATCGTATATAACAAAAACTTCTCCGTCATATTCCAAGGAAATTTTGACCCTATCTTGGGTTATTTCTTCGATACTATATGTATTATTATGTTCAGAATACTGGATTTTGATTGTGTCGCCAACTTTCAAACCATGATTATTTAATGTAATCCAGTTGCCTTCCATAACAGCATTTTGTTGAATATCAGGAATAATCCCAGTTTTTAATGACACAGCTTGGGGATAAACTGAGGCAATCTGTTGTCCGATAACTTTTTTCTGAGGATTATAAGCAGTATCAGTTCTATGTTTGTATAAATAGTCTGTAATTTCGATTTGTAATAATGTTTTTAGGTCTTGTTCTGTATCACTTTTTTTCTGATTTTTTTTGATACGTGAATCGGAAGTAATCTTGTTTGTCCCTGAAAAAAAGGTATTTGAGATGGTTAAGCCATCACCACTAAGTGTCATCAGTGTATAACCGAAACCATTATCTGCTACATTCCATCCTGTCCCAGGACATTCATTATCACTATGAGAACCACCTGCATACCAAGCAAATTTCCCCGTCAGGGTCCCCGTGTCCGACGCCGTGCGAAAATACTGAGTATTTCTCTGAACACCAATTCCATATGAAGTACCGTATAAATTAATCAGTTGTCCAAATCTTGAACCAAAAGAGAATGAACCTCCATTTATCTTCAAATTCTGAAAGTTTCCATTACCTGTGACAGATAAATCCCCATTGACAGATAAAATGCTATTGGCTGTCGAAATAATTGTACCATTGCCATTTTTTACAGATAAATCCCCATTGACAGATAAATTGTTATTGGCTGCTGTTGAACCAATAGTAACATTGCCATTATTGTTAGTAATTTTACCTGTGACAGATAAATCCCCATTGACTGCTGTTGAACCAACCTTAACATTGGGATTGCCGGTAATTGTACCTGTGACAGATAAATCCCCATTGACTGCTGTTGAACCAACCTTAACATTGGGATTGCCAGTAATTGTACCTGTTACAGATAAATCCCCATTGACAGATAAAGTGCTATTGGCTGCTGTTGAACCAATAGTAACATTGCCATTACCAGTAATTATACCTGTGACAGATAAATTCCCATTGACTGCTAGATTAGCACTAGCCGTTGTTGAGCCAATATTAATATTATTCCCAACTGATTGTAAGGTGATAGGATTGTCATCTTGATTCGGTAAATAAATCCCAGAATAAATCCGACGATTATTATCTATAGAGACATTTCCTTGAACACCGATTGTGATCTTTGCCAATATGACGCCTGAACTATATTGAGAAGTAGCAACTGCTGTAATTTGGGGGAAGTCTTTGGTATAAATAGACTGAGCTTTACCCTCTGTTGTTTGTTGATTTCCGCTTGTATCATCCCCTTCTATAAACGTAATACAAAGTAGGCACTCAGGTAGATTCGTCAAGTTAGACAAAGTTTGTGGACTTTGTAAAATAATAAGATTCCCATTGGAATCAATAGCTGAACCTATGCTAATACTAACAGAGTTCTTACCTGGACTTGTAACTTTTAATCCTTCAATAATTCCTGCGACATGTAGACTTTGGTTGCAATAACGTTGACGTTGATATAAATAATCATGTTGTGCTTGAAAATCTTCTGCTAGTAAATATCGACCAGCAAAATATTTAGGATGAGAATCTCGTATTGCTGGTGGATTTGTATTTATCATATTTAAGTTAGACATTTGTGTTATCCTCAAGAGTTTGTAGTTATATTAATTATTTTCGGGGTATTCGGTAGTTCCTAAAAGTGTAGGTATTGTGCCTGGTGTTTTCTGTGAGAATGTGCCATCTTCTGAATTTTTAGAAGTAATTTGTAAAACATTTTGCCATGCTGCTGGTGCTGGATCCTTGATTGGTGATTGTTGAACTTGCTGCCATGATTCCCATGATTTAGTAATCATCATGCTAGGCATTAATATTTTTAACGCATAGTAAGTATGTGCAGGTTTTTGTTGGTCAATTATTGCCTTAGCAATATTTGCTTGTTTATAATACCCTACTTGATCGCGTTTATTGAGTTTAACTGTAACTTGGAAAAAATAGGGAAAATTATCAAATTCATCTTCAATTTTAACATTAGTTCTTGTGGTGGACAAGCCTGAATTATATAGATAAAGATCCAAAATTTCCGTTAATCCCGCTTTTGTTCCCCGCAAACGGTAAAACTTTATCGCTTGTTTAACAAATGCTCTTCTAGTCTGAGATGACCAATCATCACGTAAACTCAAAGCAACCCATCCTGCTAACCAAGGCAAAAACTCATCTGGAGTCTTAGATGGATCAAAGAAACCATTGAGTTGATTGATAATATCTTCTAACCCCAATAAATTGGCATTGGTTGGATCATCATTAATAACCTTAATAATCTGACTGTCACTACTGTTATTAGTTGTAATAGACTGGTTAGAACCACTTAAAATATCTTCAAAAGCCAACAAAAGACCGTTTAAAGTATCACTTTTTTGTGGATCTTGCAGAATTGACGGCAAATATTGTAAATAACTAGAAGTTGGTAATTTTTGTGATGGTTCCATTTCTTGCTTTTGTGTTAAGTGTTATAGTTCTTTGCTCTGGTTGAAAATTAACTAATTGATAGTTTTCAATAGTGATTTTAGCATTTTCCCCTGAACCGTCCACTACTGTTGATTGACCATTGATTTTCAAGTCATTAACATAGTCAACTCCAGGTAAATTTGACAATAACCGATACAATTCTGAGATATAAATATCTCGACCAAATGGCCAGCCTTGACCATTCCAAAAATCTCCTGAATTAAAGGGAGCAAAAAAGTATTTCATCTGTTGTAAAACCTTGTCACGTAGTGTCGCTGGAACGGTTCCATTTTCAATTACCAAACTGACATCTATTTTAACATTAACAGGTTGATAATCAATTATATGAACTTGAGTGGTTAACAACTTTCGCTTATTTAAAAAATTTAATAATGGGGCATAATCATAACTACTTGATTGCCCTAATTGATTTCCCATTTCTCGTACAACCACTATGGTAATATGTCCATTGGCTGGAGATAAAGTAACAGTGTTATTAGTAGCTGTTGCATTACTAGAACTGGCAGTTGGGAGAACGCCTAACTGCGTAGGAACTCCGCTCTGGGCTGTTTGAGTTGGTTGAAGTTGTATAATTGCAGTATTTTGTTGTGAACTTGGTGAAGTTGACTGAGGGTTGGTATTTGGTCCTGGTTTAAATTGCGGAATACAGTTGACACGTTGAATAGCTAAATTATTGGATGCCTGATCCTTTGGCCAAGTTGTTAAATCTGGGTCACTCGGCTTTTTTGGTTCATTATTCGTTTTTTTTAGTTCATTATTCCAGTCTACAGTTATTATTTGTTCATAATCATTAACTGTTACTGTACGATAGGGTTTTTGTAGGTTTAATAAGATACTTCTAATGTTATCTTGTAGTTTATCATGCGAAATAGGAAGCGATAAAAGGTTGTCTTCCTCGCTTAATAAATTCAGAAAAGCGACGTAGTTTTGATCGGTGACTTGATTAAGACGGTAAATTGTCATTTCCGTTAGCCAAGCCAATAACTCAATTAAAATAATGCCTATATCGCTAGGATTTTGATCCGTCCATTCGGGACACTCGACTGGGATACGGGAACGAGCATCTGCCACTATATCAGCAAAAGTGTGATCATCTAGATTTGGTAAAGGTAAAGTCATTTGACAAAATTGGTTAGATTAATTAAGCTTGTTGAGTCTTGATTGGGGTTAGTTAGAGGCAATTGTAACAGTGAGATTACCCGAATAAATTAACCAGTCATCAGGTCCAGTAGAAGATGTATTAGTAGTATTCAAAGTTACTATCAAATTCTTCACATAGTCTACTTTAGGGATGGAATGAATCATGGCATAAACATCAGAAAGATTGGGAGATTCACCAAAATTCCATCCGTTATTGTCCTTTCCTCCAGTCAAACAATGAAGAAAGGCCTCTAATTTATCTTGGATGGTCTGTTTTAATCTAACGGTTTCTAAAGAAGTTGTGACTATTGTGCTATTAATATCAACTGCCTTCCATTGGGGAACTGCCATCACTAAAGTCAAAGTTGGGTCACATCTCTCACGAATATATTTTTTGGCAATTGTTAATAGAGTTGTTGTTGGAATAGGTTGCTTGTCTTTACTATAGGGTACAACGATCAATTTAACTTGACCCGCTTGAACAGGTCGCATTTTATTTTGATCTAATGGTGACTGACGGGTAGGGAGCCAAAGTTTTGGGGATAGAGGATCAAAATCAGAAATCGTAAAATCTGGTGTAATCACTTTCGCCTTTGCTATATTTCCAGAAGATTCATAGGCTAAGTCCTCTATATCCTCGGCTGTAACTGCTCGATTGCGATGTCGTAACTCTTTAGGAACACGTTGTTTGAGTCGGTCTAAATCCTCTTGATCGGCACCACCTGCTGCAGGTATAGCATTCAATACACTATCAATATAGGGAATAGTGGTGTTCAGTTGCTTGATACTGAGACTTCCGACATTGCCTTGTTTACCGCCTCCTGTAAGATAAAATGACAAGCGTACGTTGTTGGTTCCTCTTGGCGGAATCATGCCACTTTGACCATCTCCAAAAGAAATTTTACCTGTTAAGCGATCAATTACATAGTGACGATCGTTCGATTTAGAAGCGTAAAAATTATCTACTGCCTGCCAAGTTACCCATACACTTTGAATTTCTCCTAAGTCATTAAGAATAACATTAACGTATTTAGATTCTACCCCTACAGGAATTTGTCCTTCTTCAATTTCTAACTTTTCACCAGCTAAAATAGGGGAGTGAGTAGCAGTAAACACTTGATTAGTTTGGGCATTACTAGATCCTAATATCTCATTTTGTAGGCTAGTTGCCTGATAAGCCCAAACAGTATTCATTAAAATACTATTCAAAAATGGTTTAATGGGAAAAGTGCCATCTGTCCAACGTACCCGTAACCAATAAAGATTAGTTCGGTTAAAAGTAGAGATTTTACTGGAATCAGGAATGGCAATATCAGAAGGTGCTATGAATTGAAGCAGTCCGGAATTGGCAAATGATTGAGTACCATCAGTAATGGACAGGGTGTTCCAACCTGTAGAGGTTGAATATTCCCAAATCAATTGAGGTGGTGTCGCATTTATCGTGGAAGAATTGGCTAATTCGTCTGCAGAAGGTGGTTTAACATCTACAAATAGAGTAATGGTTTTGTTGTTCAAATTTTGATCAAATCCCAGATAAAAAGTTGGTTTTTTATCAGCAGTTAAACTAAAGGGGGTTAGGTTATTTGAACTATCTGGATTAGACCAGAGAAAATCATTAAAAGCACAGTAATTGGCATCTTTTGTAAAAGTGAGATTATAAGATAATTGTAAAGATTGGATTACGGGATAATTATAATTTGGTACAATAGTAGTAAACTGTACAAGGATCTGACTGCCAACTCCTAATTGAGCATTCGATATTGGCGGTGATAAAGTGATTGTATTTGGAGTAGTTCCATAAGAAGGAGTTATTGCACTAATTTGATGATATTCAGAAAAAGTAGTTACTCCCGCACTCGCAATAGGCACAATTTGAATAGTATTTCCCTGTTGAAGACCACTAAGGTTATCAACAGTAATTGTTGTTGTGCCCTTACTGACTTGTTGAGTCAGAGTTGCTACTGGATTATAAACAATAAACTGATTTTGTGGGGTTTTGGTAGTGAAGTTCCCACTGTCAATACGAGCGCGAATCCAATAATGAACTATATTATTAACACTACTTTTAGAAGGCATACTATCAGGTGTATTGGGGAAAGTTAATGTAGCATTAAAATCCTTAGCTCCAATAAATGAAATAGTTTGATCTGGTATTTTTTGCCATACATTACCATTACCTATTTCCCACACAATTGTTGTAGGATTGACATTGACATTGTCAATTTGAGCATTTAATGTTATTTTAATTGTGACACTAACACCAGGTTTAATATAGTCATCATTTAAAGCAATATAAAAGGTGTCATTTACTTGTGGTTGTTGCCCAAAAGGATTGTAATTCTTGCTGAGATCCAAGGGAACTGAATTATATAGACATATCTGAGGGATTAAATTCTGTTGCTGACTATTTACAGTTGCTTTTATTGATTGTATTTGGGGGTAATTAAGATTTGGAGCAGGACTTTGTAGGGTTGCTTTAATCCATTTTCTCATTTGACCTTTTTGACCTTGAATTTCTAAAGGGGTAGGAGATAAATATTTATTGATATCTGTTGATTTACAAGAAAGTGTATATTGTGGACTGTTTGTTGTACTTTCAAGTCCTTTTGTAATTACAAGTTCTTGCCATTGTGTCCCATTCCAATAGAACCAGTTTAGGGGTAGTTGATTAAATTGAACATTGTTAGTTGTATTATTTGTATTATTTGTATTAATAGTAAAAGTAACTTGTGATAAATTGGGAAAATTAAAAATATCATCACAGGCAATATACAAAGAATGGTCAATTAGCGTATCACCCTCAAAAACAGAAAAAGACTGAGTGCAAGCGCTACGAGCGCTATATTTATCATTAGCGGGGTCGCGAACACAGATTGCTTTGAGTTGTGCTGTTGTTACGACTAATTCTTGCTCAGTTTCAAAGACTAATTCTTGAGTATTGGCGCCTGCTTGTGGAGGTGCTGATACTTGGGTATAGGCTGGGACTAAACCCTCTACACTGTTATCTACTAAACTAAACGTTAAAGGTACTCTGGCTGCTTCAGGTGGATTTAATTCTCCTCCAACTAAGTCCAAAAAAGCCAAAAAGTTTTTGTCTGGAACTTGATTAAGGCGATTGCTGACTAATTGAACCATACGTCCAAAAATACGAATTAAGGCAATTCCAGGATCACGAGTCTGAGAATTGTTCTGCCATTGAGTATAGTTGGTGACTCGATCTTGAATCTGTTTAATAATTGTTTCGTAGGTACGTGAATCAATCTTGGGGGAATCAGAAGACATAGGGCATTATTGTTGTAAGTAAAAAGGGTAAACCAGATTAAAAATATTATTGGTTGTTCGGATTTGATAATTGACTTGAATTAAAATTACATTTGGCTCACTAGGATTAGGAATCGCATCTACATCTATAACATCAATACGCGGTTCCCATTCTAATAAAGCATCTTGAACATCACTGACAATTTGTCCTATAGTTCCTTTAATATTAGGTAAAAACACTCGATCATGAATGCTACAGCCAAAGTCTGGACGCATTACTCGTTCGCCTTTACTCGTACTTAGAATCATAATAATTGACTGACGTACGGCATCTTCATATTTAGCAGTTTTAATGTTATTTTTATCAAGAGTAACTGGACTATACCAACCAACTCCCAAAAAATCAATATCCATTACATTACCTCTAGTGAACCGTCATTGATTTTAACCCCTGCAGAACACTTGACATTGAGTCCACTTGTTGCTTTTAAATCATATTTTCCACTAGCATTGATTTGGCAATCTCCGCCAGTTTCAAGTTTATAATTTGCTTGGGTTTTAATAGAAAGATTTTTGCAATCAATGGTCAGGTCGCCATCACTACTTTTGATGGTAATTTTTCCCTTGCTTTCAATACTGATATTTTCATCAACTTTAAGCGTTATTTGATTATTTTTTGAATCAATCATTATTTGGTTCTTTCCAGTAGAGTCTTGAATGAGAATGTTTTCTTTATCTTTGGTATCATCCAAAATAATTTTATGACCACTACGAGACTGAATGATTCTTTGATCACTTTTGTCGTTATTTTGATAGACAGGTGGATTATCTTTGCCATTCCACAGACCCCCCAAAACATAGGGAAAATTGATATCTCCTTGTTCAAAAATAACCAGAACTTCATCTTCAATTTCAGGTAAATAATATAAGCCCCGATTTTTACCCGCCATTGGACTGGCAATTCTTGCCCAATTACTTTCATCATCCATGGACAAATTGGGAAATTTTACCTTAACCCGTCCTAATTTTTCTGGATCTTGATTATTAGTAACAATACCTATTACCACTCCATAAAACTTATTATTAGTACTATTGTGAGAGATGAGAAAATCTAAACCGTTCATATTGCTGTTCTCCTTGCTGTAAAAGAAGTTTGATAATCTTCTTCAATAAATAATTTATGTTCAGCTTTTGTTATATAGTAAAGACCACTAAAACTTGTGCCTACTCCTTGAATTTCAATAACTTTGCCGGCTCTAATTTGCGGATTTCCAGAACAGACTCCTTCGGCTGTAACATAGGTAATAGCGGAATTTTGAAACTCTCCTAAAGCCATTTGATCGGCTTGAGCTTTACTAGTAACTGGATCAGTCACTACTGTTGTATTATTGGATTGTGTAAAGATTTCTTTAACTGTCTGTGCTCCTGTTTTTGTTCCTTGCATTTTACTCTCTTTACCTACACCTGCCTGACTGACAAATGCTTTTTTCTCTTTGAGATTCCAACCTTTAACTTCAACCTTTTGTATTTGACTGAGACTGCTCAAGCGAGGCAAAAACTCTAATAAATCATTAGGATAAGTTAGTGTTAGGATCTTAGGCTGGTCATTTTGACGAGGTTTAAAATACAATTTATTGTCATTAATAATTACCTCATAGCCAATTCTTGACGCACGCTCTTGTAAAAAATCCCAATCTGTTTGATTATGTTGTAGAACGTAATCCAATTTTACTTGACTATCTGTCACAACAGGATATAAACCTTTAGCTCTAGCAATTTGACTAGCAATCTCGCTATCTGTCATTTTGACAAAAGATTGTGTCTGGGTTCCTCGTAACAAGCGATGACGTAAATCATGCCCTCTAACGCCTAAGATAGGTGTTCTATCTTGAATGAATTCAGGTTCTAACCCTGTAATTTCACCATCAATAATTGTGATCAGATTTTTGTCATATCCCATTTGAACTTGAAGAGTTTGACCGATAAAAAAAATCCTTCGATCATCTACCCAAGTTATCTTTTGAGTTCTTATGTCTTGAGTAATAAACTTTAACTCAACCATACTTGGCGCATCAATATCATCAGTTACTTCTGCTGATATTAAATCATTCTCTAACTCTGTACCCATAGATTGGCCAGCAATTAAAATTTTTACTCGGGGATTTAATTTTGCAGCGAAATCAGTCGGGGAATTTGACAACATAGTGAAATTCTCTAAAAAAAATGTTTATAAAGGGGGAATTGTCAATACAGTTCCTGGTATCAACTTCAAAGGATTATATAGACGATTTTCATCAGCTATTATTCGCCATAAAGTTGGATCCCCATATTCTTCAGCAGAAATCGAACTGAGGGTTTCTCCTCTTTTGACAATTCTCACGGGGTCGTCAATAGGGTTTAATATTTTGAGCTTTTTAGTGGGTTCTATCCACTCTTTAAAAGTACAATTCATTGTAGCTCTGACAGGAGTTCCATCCTCCAAGAAGTGGGTTAATTTTTTAGTTACTTGTTCCAAAAAACCACATGATAATAAAACATTGCCTTTCCCTGAAATTTTTCCCCAAACCAATTGACAAAGAGGCGGTCTTTTAATAGAGTCCCCAATGCTAGGTTGCGTCAAATTAAAAATTTTACGAGTAAAGTCTTGTACGCTAGGAGGAGGATCTCCTAAAAGAGTTGTATCAAAAAACAATTCTATAGATAATGTTATCAAATCTTTAGAGGCAACAAAACTATTATTATGTTGATCATTTTGCCAACCTTGTTTAGTAATTGTAATTTCATTAGGATTAAAGAGAACTTGAAAGACATTTGTAAAATTATTTCCTTTATCTTTATTTTGTTCTACTTTAACTGTTAATTTCTCAAGAGTCATTTGTTTTTACCTCGGCGTTCACTTTCAATGATTAATCTTCTTATTAGTTTACGTTCAACTTGTTTAGTAAGGTTATCTAGATTGATTTTAGGGGGTGGCGTTGCTATTGGAGAGACTCTCGTTTCAGTTGGAGGTGAGGAGGTTGTAAATAGTTTAGGTTTTGACAATGTAGGGGCTTCATTTTCAGATAAAAAAGAACTCGTATTTTCGGATAATCTCCCCCTAGATGTCAGAGGTAAGGATTGAGTTTCTGCTGATAAATCATTGATAATAGGTGCGTAAACATTGGGAAGATTTAAAAGAGAATCATTCTCTATGTTGGGAGCAGGAATAGTAGATATTGCAACTAGAGGTAGGTTTTTCGTTTCTGTTAATGGTTCTTTTTTTATTTGATAATTTTGCGATTCTTGTTGGAAATAATTAGCAGAGGAAAGAGGTTTAATTATAGGGCGATCGATTTTTTCCGAAAAAGCTAAAATTCGTCTACTTGCTTTAATTATTGGTAATTTTTGGGCTTGTATTTTAGTTGTCTCTATTAGCAGAGAAAATGATTTAGTTAATAAGTTTTTTTTCTACTATATTGACAGGTTTAACAATTTTAAGTTCAGTTAACACTAATTTATTAGTTGAACTAGATGTCTGTTTAATAGGAACTGAAGGAGTTTCTTCATTGGGATCAACAGATGGTTTATTAGTGGACTGAGTTATGCTCAAAGGCAAACTAGATGGAGTCAAAAAAGATGTTTCTGTTGGCGCTCGAATGGTGACCGAAGGGGTTTCTTCAGCAGAAGACTTATTGATAATGGTTAAAGGAGGCTTGACGGAACTTGATGCAGTTAAAGGAGATGTCATTTTAGTCTGAATAGTTTCAGAAGGTCTTTCTAAACTATCCTTATTGTTTGTCTCTTGTTGAGGTTGTTGAGTATAAACAATTGGAACTACTTCCAAAGATAGTTCCTTATCCTTCTCCCAACGTTCTAGATATTTGTTTACTAATGGCAAACGATTCAAAAAATGATCACATCGCTTGATTATTTTTTCTGCCATTTCTAGTTTAATAATACCTGCTTGTTGACTGGGACGAATCAGTCTATGCACCAATCGAAGATCTAACGAATTTTGCCAATCTAATGAATTACTCTGCCCCATTGTTCTTTCCTAGCGATAAAAATGGTTTTTAAACTTTTCTCTATAGCTGAATAGACATTTTAGAAATACCTTGATGCACTAATTCAATACGTTCAACAAGAATCTCATCACTATCTGCTTTGAAGCTCGGTCCTTCCCATTTAACTGGATAGGCCTTTTTGAAAGCCCACACAAGAACTGGATTCTGTTCATTATTTAATAATTGAATTATTCCATTCAATGGTGTAATACTTCCCTCACTTCCTACCTTATACCATCTGAAAAACAAATCAAAATCGACTAATCCTCTTGTTAAAACCAAATTGGGATAGGTTGTTTTTTTCGGAAATTGATGAATAAAACTATTTAAACCCCCCTCTTCATAAGATTCTAGTTGTATTTCACTACTTAAACCACTAACTTCGGTGAAGCCTCCCGAAATAATTCCCCCTATTTCAACAGCGAAGTTATAGCCCATATAGGGATCACTTGTTTGTTGTGAAGTCTTGTTTGGGTTAGTGACAGCAACTTTAAGTTTAGAAATTTGTTTGGGGTTAGAGTGAGAAATTTGTTTGAAGTTAGAGGGTAAAGACTGCACAAAATTACTCCTTAGAGAATTCAAGAATTATTTAGTTTTTCGTTGATTTTGGCAAGTTGAACAATCCAGCGTTGACGCTCTCTGTGTTCCATTGCCATTAACTGATCGTGAGTCCAATGAAAATAGTAAGCCAGATAAGCTACCTCCTCCAATAAACGCTCTAAGGGGTAGCGAGTTACTCCCCCAAGGGAACTGTCTCGACTTCAAATTCTCCTTGACAATGGGGACAGGCGACCAGCAGACGACTATGACCATTTTGGTTAATTCGCTGATAAAAATCCTGCAAAAAAACAAAATCTCCAGACAATAATTCTTCTATTGTTCTGGTGTTAATTTGCTCTAAGGTTCCCAATTTAGTGATCACCCTAGCTAACAGAATAATTACTACATAACCAGGATTTTTTTGTACTCTAGGGTCACGCAAGGGAGCAATTTCATCCTGGGCAGTTGATAGCCGCATGATCCCTTCTCGATGAAGTTCACCCTGACTATCAAGATAACCTTGAGGAAGAATAAATGGAAACTCAGTTTGGATCATAAAGATTCTTAATCTCTTCGAGCAACTTTTAGCTCTCTTTTTGAGAGAAGGATTTAGGGTTTATTCACCTAAATCCAAAACTGGCTATGATTTTGAGGCTGTCTCTAATTTAACAATACCTTCGTGAACTAAAACCAATGTTTCAGTCGCAATTTCATCCGATGTTGCATTAAAACTAGGACCTGTCCAACTTGTCGGCCAACAATTCGTTATATTCCAACGTATTAGTTCATTCCCCTGGTTATCGGAAAGAACAATTGAAACTTCACGTCGTTCAAATGTTTCAAGCCAATCCCATAGCTCATGGTTACTAGCAATTCCCCGTTTTAGGGTAATATTGGTGTTGGTCATTAACCCCCGTACTTGGCGACTAACGAGTTTTTTATCAGTTCCTTCTCGATATTTAACTGGATTATAAGTTTGATCAAGCCCACTACATTCTTGGAATCCAGCATGGATAATTTTATCCCATTCTACCCAAAAATTATAGCCAGAATAAGGATCGTGATAATTAAGAACATTTGGCATAATTGAACCTCTAAAATGTGTAACGAATTTTATTGGATAGACTTTGAAATGTTTTTGCTCATCTAAAACATTAGATTAGAGCAATAGAGTTGTCTGTTTGTACGAGTTGCAATTGAATAAATTCGCCTGGAATTGAAGGAGCTAAGCCAATTTGAGCGATCATCATTCCCATATTCCTATTTTCAGGGGGATTAGTTGAGATATCACAGTTAACATAAAATGCCTCCTGAACAGTATCTCCTTGTAACGCCCCATCTCTCCAAAGAGACTCACAATAGACTGTCAATTCTCGCCGTATGCGTAACCAGAGTGAAAAATCATTGGTTTCAAATATGGTATCAGATAAACTGAAATTGATCCATCTTTGAAATGTCAAAAACAGACGGCGTACATTGACATATCGCCATTCGGGAAGATTACTTAGGGTACGAACACCCCAAATGCGTAAACCTCGTCCCCGAAAATTGCGAATAAGGTTGACCCCTGCTTGTTTTTCGGGATTTAGTTGGTTTTGAAACTGAGATATAAAGTCAAAATCAGAAGATAGATCTATTGGAGAAGTATTAGATATTGTAGGAGGATTAGATATTGTAGGAGGATTAGATGGTTTGTAGAAAACCAAATCTAACACCCCTTCAACTACTATATTCGCTGGAGGGGTTTGAACTCCACCTGCGTTATCACAACTAGCGTAGACTCCTGCTATGTGACCACATGGCGGAATAATTTGTTGATTTTCTATGCTCAGCCAAGGTGCATACAAAGCGCCATTATTACCATTAAGAGCTTGTTTCTGTTTCTCAACTGTCTGAATTATTGTATTAGCATCAGACGTTGTTGACAGCATAGCATCAAGAATGGCAAAACGATTGCCCATAAAATCACAATGAGACAAAACCTCTTGTTGCAAAAAAGGAATTATCTGAGCATCTGCTCTCATAATATCTGGAACGCAAACTAAATCAATGTCCTCTACAATCTCACTTGCCTTCAACCCATTGTTTAAAGAATCAAGGGTATTTTCAGCCAAGAGTATGACATAACAAAGACGACCTCCATTAGCGAAAAAACCTTGAACAGCATCTGCTAGATAACTCTTGCTTGTTTGGTTTTGATTTGTTTGGTTTTGATTTTGAGAATTAACAAAGTCATCAAATTGACTCGGAAGGGTAATTGCTGGAGAAACAATAGGTAAGTTTTTGGTTGTATTGCCTAAAACCCCAAAAAAGCCAGCTACACCTGTCATTAGTTTGGATTCAGGAGTGCGCTTAATTTCTACTTTTGGATAGACACCCGGAATAGCATAATTAAAATTTGTCATTTTAACTGTTAGGGCCAGCCCATTGACTGATCCGGAAAATCACAAATTCAGCTGGTTCTACTGGTGCAACTCCAATTACAATAATTACTTGGCCACCTTGTCTTGTAGTAAGAGTGTTATTTTGTTCATCACATTTGACATAGAAAGCTTCCTCTGGTTTGCTCCCAAATAGTGCCCCACTACTCCAAACATTTGTTAAGTAGGCATTCACATTACGCCGAATCTTAGCCCATAGTTCGGCATTATTTGGCTCGAAAACTGTCCACTGAGTTCCTTTATCAATCGAGTCTCCCAAGGAAAGGAGTAGACGACGAATATTAATATATTTAAATTCTCCATTGGCATTACCTCCAATAGTACGAGCGCCCCAGATTCTGATATTTCCATTAATTTGTCGAATGCAATTAACCCCGATCGGGTTTAAGCCATCCTGTTGATTTTTGCTGACATTATAATTCAATCCTAGCGCACCATAGATTAGGGACTTGCTTAAAAATAACTTACCAATTATACTGGGTAAATAACTTAGAGAGACCACATTAATACTATAATAATACATTAATTTAGTTTTAAATGTTAACCGAAAAATTTAAAACAACCCTAAAA
>Ga0209085_1000348_pt1 | contig 34917 bp, 48 predicted proteins | sample C_131016_EF_Meta_FD_187310 | JGI IMG/M metagenome (GOLD analysis project Ga0209085, IMG submission 187310) | Freshwater microbial communities from Lake Croche, Canada to study carbon cycling - C_131016_EF_MetaG (SPAdes) (version 2) | ecosystem: Environmental > Aquatic > Freshwater > Lake...
AAAAGTTTTCAAAGTCTGGATGTAAAGAATGTAATTACAAAGGTTCAAAAAAGATTCCAAAAGCGGTTGAGATTGATATTCATAAAAACATTCATGAAGGTGAACAGATTGAAATTCCAGAATTGGGTTTACAAAGTGGGAATGATGTTGGATCACTTATATTTTCAGTTCGAATCAAACCTCATCAATACTTTAAACGTCAAGGTTTCAATCTCATTTATGAAACAGACTTGTCATTTATTGATTCAGTCAACGGTACAATAATAAAGGTGCCACATTTTGATGAAGAATTTATAGTTGAAACACAGCAATTTGGTATCATAGATCCAAGGAAGAAATATGTGATACCTGGAAAAGGTTTATCGGGTGGTGACATGTATATTCAATTCAACATTATATATCCTCAAGAAACAAATTATATTATAAGACATATATCAGATGACATATAGTTATATGCGCAATGGAATAGGATCTCTTAAAAAAGGATTGCTCGCTAAATATGGATATAGCAATGTAAAGAATACGTCTAAAAGATCTAGGATGTTGGCTCTACACAGAGCTATAATGGCTTTGGGACGCACTCACGTTCGCAAATCACTGTTTGCAGCATCAACATATACAAAGAGAACATCGCCTCGTTCATCAAAGATATTCAGAAGAAATGCTTATAGTCTATAGTGAGGTGCAAAAGCAACCTTATATGGAGATACTTGTACTGGCATAACTTGTCGCAATTGTACAGGTTGTACTGGTACAGGTTGCACTGGTACAGGTGCGATTATAGATTGTAGTGTATCAATGGAATCAGACAAAGATATCTTATCAGCAGCAACCTGAACTTGTAGATTTTGTAGATCAGTCCCTTTTGAATTATTCATGAGCATTAGATTAGACTGTATTCTTTTTTGAAGCATTGTAATTTGATCCTGAATATACTGTTGTTTCCTCTGTTCGTCAGTTTGCGCTGGTACAGGCTGATCTATGGGTACAGGCTGAGCTTTCACGGGATTTTGAAACACGAGTTTAGGCTTTTGAGGCAATTTTAGCATGATCTTGTGAGGTTTATTTACAGTTTGAGGTTTTCTTGCTATTCTGTCCGTTGATGATACTCCCCGTGGAGCTCTAGCATAACTGGATTTGCATGCAGAGTTACCTATATTAAATACCCAATTGGATTTAGTTACACACGCGTTAGATGTTGGATCTCTTTCACCACAGCATGTACCGAACCTAGAATAAATACCAAGGCCCAATAGTATAACGACAATAACAACCAAGCCTATAATCAATTTTCCAGTAGGACTACTCATTACTATACGTATATAAAAAAATAAGCAGCAAGACGAATATGGAGGTTCATTTTGAAAATGTCTGGAGTGAACTTGGTTCTGGGTATTCTGAGAGTGTATATCAGAGTGCTCTGGAGTTTGAATTGCAAGAATATGGTGTAAGATATGATAGGAGACCTGTAAACATAACATATAAAGGTTATTCGGTAGGTGTAATGTTTACAGACCTTGTTGTAAATAATAAATATGTTGTAGAGTTAAAGGCTGTTAAAAAGTTGACGCAAGAGCACAGTAGACAATTGGAGATTTATATGAAGACATTAGATATCAAAGATGGTTATCTAGTAAATTTTGGAAATGATTTAGATGTTATAAAGCTGTCTTTATAAATTCCCATTTGAGCTCATTACATATCTTTCTCCAAATCTGATCTGATTCATAAATCTTATCTTTATCCTTTAACAAAGGAAAACAATGTAAATATTCATCTTCAGAAAGTAATTCACATAATTTATATAATATATAAGGATAACTTAAAAAATTCTTTCGTTCTTTGGGTTTGTGTTTCTCAAATGGTTCCTGAGTCTGGTGAAACATAATCCTGATTTTCTCTTCTAATGCTTGTGACATTATAGGTGGTTTTTTACCATTTAGTACAGTTGCTATATATGGTATATGATCATAATATTTATTCAATGAATTCTTTTTTAATAATTCCTTCACCTTTGAATGTGTAATATCATGTATATTTTTAATTTTATTTTTTTTAATTTCACCTCTTAATATATCAAATACATCCTTTGGTACATTTGTAGTTTCCTTCGCCTGAAACTGTGCTAACCATTCATTGAGATGATTCTTTCTTTCATACGAATAAATTATATTCTTCTCCATTTCAAGCTCCTCTTTATAGCTCAGTTCGTTCGTCATTATAGATGTTGCTATTCCACATTTAATGCAAATTTCGTCACTATTCTCTATTACAAAATGTTGTGATCCACATGCACACTTTATTGTACTCTTCTTTGATGGCATTATACCAACATCATCCTCTACATTCTTCAAATATCTATCATAAATGTCTCGTCTTTGCACACCCTTTTCACTTGTTTCAGTATATTCACGAATATAAGGGATACAGCTACATAAATAATTAGCGAGTTCGTCACCTTTTAATATTCCAAGTTTTTCATTTATTCGTGATTCCATAAAATATTAAATATCACATTCTTTTATGAATAGAATATTCAATGGAATCATTTCTATATTACAGAGACTTCAACCCCCAAATTGGACTATTATTAAAGAGACAAACATAGAAGGGTGTAAGATTATCAACTATTTCTATAACGGTAAGAGATATAAGTATGTTGGTTTTATGCTCCCTAGATCAGTAACAAAAGGATTTGTTGTTCCATTGAAACATGTTACATGGAATGATAAAGATGTTACTAAACACGTGTTACAGTATGCAGGTCCTCGACATGATTTTTTCAATGAGCCAATCCCGTTGAAATTTATGTTTTATACAATTACACATGTTTCATGGAAACAAGAAACACACATAAGAGATGGAAAGATTGGTGTAATATTCAGGCGTCATTTATATATCGAACCTCAAAAAGGTGTTTTGAAAATTACAAATATATTTAATCAATCATATTCTGTGAGTAGTGGGTGAATATAAAATGTCAATTCTCCAAGATTCGACACTAGATATTTCAGGACAAGAGGATCATCAGATGTGTTTTGTAAAATTTGTACATTTGAACACAAAGCAGTAGCCTTTGTAAACATGAGCATATATTTCAGGCTAAAGTCACCAACAATTTCTTTGCCATTGTGTTCTGCGCAATCAATTATTGTAGTCTGACTTGCAAAATCTCCTTTAAACTCGAGACTTAGAGTACTTTTCGAACGTTTAATCCTAATAGATCCTATAGAAGATGTGCTTAGATTTGCCATGTCTCTACAAATCTTTTGAAATTCAACCGATGTAAGAATTGTTACACACTCAAACTGTAAAGATGGCTGTTGAAGAAACTCTTCATCGATTTCAAGCAACTTTAGATTGTATTCTGTACTCGTCTTTTTGTCTGTGTTTGTGACTTTTAATGTTATGTGATCTGGATGAGTCATGTACATTTCAAGCATATCATTCATAGTCACAGACTTTAGTATTTTATACGTGTTTGATATACTCAATCCAGCTATAATTGTGTTTGAACATGAATACTCTTCAAATTTATCACTCGGTAGATTTAAATCCACCAAGGCTACTCGTGCAGTGTCATATGTAAGGACTTTAATTCCACTAGGTGAAACAATGACGTTAATATCCTGCAAAATGTCTTTAAGTACTTCTAGACACGAAGTCAAGACTTTTGGGGTGACAGTCTTTAGATAAAACTTCATACAAATCTATCTCTTTAATTGTTTAAGTAGTTCTGAAGGATCTGTTTCTATTTTGCGCTTAAATTCTTCAGACATTTCTGGTGGTTTCCTAGGTTTAGCAAGAGCTGCACTATACATTGATTTGTATGAATATCCAATTGGTTCTTTTTTAACCATTGTTTTGAAGAGATCTATGATTGCATTTTTACCGACAAGCATCTTGTTGTCATTTGTAACAAGTGAAGGAACACTTTTTATATAATCTGGTATACCATCATCTATATTATGATATGTTATGATTGATTGTAATTCTTGATGTTCTTTTATAAAATCTACTACAATTTTACAATTCTGACATTTCAAACTATAAACTAATGTAGCCATATATATGTATATGAATATATATTGTATAATTTAACGTATAATAAAATCATAAACATACATATATATGATTAGAGCTGAAGACATTCAACTCATAGAAGCCAGAAGAAGAAAGTATTTGAAAGATACATATAAACATATACTTGAACTATTTACTAAAAAGATTAAATTAGGTGTTTCTCTCGGACACAAAAAGATTTATTTACAAGTTCCTGAATTCTTGATGGGATATCCATTGTATAATCATCATGATGCGACTTTGTACCTAAAACGTCAGATGGAACTTTTAGGATATAATGTGACATTATATGATTATATACTTGTTGTTCGATGGGGAAAAACAAAACTGAAAGAAGAACCAGAAGAGAATGTTGAGATTCAAGATGATGATATGTTGCCTTCTTTGATGAATTTGCGAAAGATGGCTAGTAAAATAATCCAGGAAGATAGAAATGGAGGCAATCGTAGAAGCTCGTAAAGAATACATGTACATGTTGCAAGAGTGTATGTGTCCAGTTGTGATGGAAAAGTTTATACAAATGTGGAATGAAAGTGATGGATGGAGTAAGATTCAAAAGTTTAAAGAAACAATGAAACAGATTGATTCTTGGGGTGAAAACACGGTAGAAATCGAAGTTGAAAAGGTTCAGAGCGAATGTGACTATCTAGACAAGTTGATTGAAGCTTCAATTGTTGTACGTGTACAAATTATGAATTCTGTAAAGATTGGCAGACATAGTGGAAAACTAAAGTTGAATGTACCTTCTGCTATAGAATTTGTAAGAAAGGTTTATAGATTTACACATAAAGAACTTGCAAAGTCTTGTGAATTCATGAAGGATGAAGATTCACGTGACCACAAGCTGTACGAGGCTGTAAGCAGAGCTCTAGATCTAACAGTGAGATCATATGTACCTCTACAAAGCATTATATCTAGAAATCTATCTGACGAGTATTCATTTGATGAACCTGTTCATGAAGAACCAATCCACGAGGAACCAATACACGAGGAGCCTATAGATGAGGAACCTGAATCAGAAGAGATGGATTTACTTATTAAAGAATAAACTCTATAAAAATATAGATGACAACTATCGGTGCATTCAATGATATGATGGAGCAATTTCTAGAAGAGCTTGTTCTTTCATTTCCAGACGAGCCTGCAATGAAAAAGTATCAAGTTTCATTTGAGATTCTTCGTAAAGCTAATTCCAGGGGGTGTATGGAGAATTTCATGAAGTCTGTCAGACCATATTCTTCACAGATAATGTCAAAGGATTCTAGTTTCTTTTTGGACAATCCTGAAATTGTAGAAGGTTTCAAAATCAGTTCTATCTGGACTGAAGACTTGTCACAAAATACAAAGGATGCCATATGGCAATATCTTCAGACGCTGTACATGCTCGGTATGACAATCTCTGCTCTCCCAGAAGATGCACTCTCTAGCTTGGAGGAGATGGCTGTAAGGTGTGCCAAGGATATCAAGCCTGGGGATTTGGATGCAAATGCACTGATGAGTGGAGTATCGAATATGTTCATGCATGGTTTAGGTCAAAAGAAATCTTAGTTAGTAGTAATGGAGATGCATAAACAGTTGATGGATAAAAATAAAATTATGGATTTTTGGCCTTCAGATGACTGGACTCCTCAGCAAAATACTGAAGCAACTCTTCGTTTCATAGTATATTCATCACTTCTTGTATTCTTAATTCTTCGTGATTCTAGAGCTCTGATTATTGGTGGTTTGGCTTTTGGATATATATACATCAACATAGACAATGACAGGGAGAAGGATCCAGAAGACTATACAAGCGAACCACCTCCCAATCCACCACCGTTTCCCAATCCACAACCATTCCCCAATTCACAACCACCCCCCAACACACCTTTAAATACAAATAACCCATACGGAAATAGATTGGTGAGTGATATGGGAACCCCTAATGTCCCTGTAGCTCACAATGAAGAACAGTTGCAATCTTATTGGGATTCAATATCACCTGGTCTTGAACAGAGGGGTGCACGTATAAATTTTCACCCAGTTCCAAACTTTCTAGGACACAATCTCCCACTTGCAGCTGAGAATTGCAAGACGAATCCATCACTATGCGATCCTAACGCGCGTGGTGGAGGTGGTCAGGCGGCTAGAGTTAGAATATAAATATAAATATATATAAATGAGCTCAAAAGATATTAAAAAATTTGTATATCCAATTGACACAAGAAGTCTGATGAAGACTTATACAGAGACTAGTTTTGATTTTCCCAAGAATCATGTACACTTTAACCCTAACAACCCTTTTCCGTTACCCAGGAGTACACGTGCTGATGTAAAGAATAATATCTCTTAATTGTAGATGGAGCTATTTGCTGTAGCTGCAGTTTTAGGTCTTGCCCTTCTCGGAAAGAAAAGACATGAAACATCACCACGTGAATATCGAGTATATGAGGAAAAAGATGGATATGTGAATGAAGCTGTTCCAGTTGTTCAGGAGCATGAATATTACTCTGGAAGAGGAACTAGTGAAGGTTTACACAAGGTTGATGATCCAATAACGACTAATGTACAAAATATAGATTTCAACAAGACTAGAAAGATGCTTGATATGCAAGGTACATCTGGAATGCCTGCATATGGTTCAGGACTTCAGGTTGCTGCACCGAATCAACCAGGTACAGTTCCTTTAATTAAAAAAAAGGAGATTCCTACAAACTTTGGAACGTCAGGGTATTCATCAGGATCTACAAACTTTGTAGATATATCCCCACATAATTCAAAACATGTGTGGGGTTCTCCTACCAACGACTTTAGACAAGTTAGTAGTGAACACATCACTCGAGTTCAAAATGGAGTGTCACCCACTGGACAGCGTATAAATGTTGGAAGAGGACTTGGTCTTTCAGCTGATGTACCTGCAGGAGGAGGTTTTCATTCAGAGTCGTTTCGTGTCCTCCCAGTGAATGCAAATGTAGAACGTCTCACTCATCTTCCAGGAGCAGAAACTAGAGGAGCATCAATCATTCCATCTGGATCACTCGCACCAGCAATATCAGGATACTCTGGAATTTCAGGATTTACAGAAGGTCCTGCTATTGCAAAATACCCTAATAGGGCAGAGGAAACCCCGTATACAGGATTGGGATCTGCTGCAAGAACATTCATGAGATCACCTGATCCATCGTTTGAAAAGACTCTTCAACCAACTCTAAAGGATCAGGGATTGACTCCATACATGGGACCTTCAAAGTCTCAGGTGAATATATTCAATTTAAACCCAGAACCTGTGAGCAAATACTCGTTTAATGCTCCAACGGGACATCGAGGCCTTTCAAATGACTATGTACCTTTTGGATCTCAAGCTGTAGCACAGACAAAACCTAGCATTTCTACACAAAATGGGTATCAACCACTCGTTACTCCACCAGGTCCAATGAATGCAAGTGTAACTGGACAAAGGGGGTCTATAGGTGAACTGAGACCAACACCCACGAAAGCATCTTCAAATCTCCCTCAAAACTTTGACATTGCAAAGAGTGCTCTAGCTACAAATCCATATGCAGCACCTTCATTCGCTCGATAAAAAAACCTATGTATATTCTAAATGAGTGGTGCAGTAACACAACTCTTGGCTCAGGGTGCTCAGGACGAACATCTAACTGGAAACCCACAAGTTTCATTTTTTAGGTCAAACTATAAACAACACACAAAGTTTGCACAAAGTGTTGAGAGACAGACATTTTCAGGAAATCCTCAGCCAGGGTCGATGAATTCAATCATTGTAGATCGCAAAGGAGATTTGCTCAACTACATGTATCTAACTGCAACAGACACAAGCTCTTACAGTGCAATCAATACTCTTACATCAAACACAATCACAACAACCATATCTGCAGCATCTCTAGCTTCGAATGCTATTACAGCGATCAGTACCGGAGCAACTACAACTCTTACTGTAACAAGTTCAGTAACTCTTGTTGCTGGTAACTATGTTGTCATTTCAGGCCAGACTCTCACAGCAGCAACTGCACTACCAAATGGAATTTACACAATCAATTCTGGATCTTCTGGAACCAGTGTTGTCCTAGCATATACATCAACTGGTACAGTCACTAATGGATATGGTAACATGGCTGTCGCACCAGTCACACAACTATTATCAGGGGTCAACGTGAATGGAGTTGCTACAACTTATGGCTCTAATGTAAATGCAGTCAACATGTCTGCATCTCTCAATGCATCTGCATATCTAGCTGGACACTATGTGGTTGTAACTGCAAATGAAGGTTCTGGTCCATATCAAGTGGCGGTTACACCTACAAATGCAGCTCTGCTACTGATTGCATCAAATTACATCAACACTGTTACTGAAATATATCTTGGACCGGTTGTGAGAGGAGCAACAACAACCTATAATTTTGGTGCAGTTCAGAGTTCTGTACTCCCAGCAAATATAGAAGTGCAAGTTTTGGGTGTGAGTCCATCATCCTTTAATGGTCTCTTTGCGGTTTCATCTTCTACTCTTGGTTCAGTAACTCTCACACAGGATTCGAGAAACTACACAATTGATTTTGCATATGGTTCAATCCAGAGACCAAGCAACAAGATTCAGACTATTGATTGGTCAAAGGCTATTGACAAGATTGAGCTTTACATTGGTGGACAGCTCATTGATACACAGGATTCAGTATTCAACTATCTTGTTGAGCCAGTTGCAATGGCTGATACGTATTCAAAGAGATTCCACGGAATTCCTACAGCTTCACCTGTAAACACTTGTATAAATACATTTTATCCACTCAAATTCTTTTTTTGCAAGGATTTCCACAACTCTCTTCCACTGGTTGGAATGCAGTTTCAGACTGTCCAGCTCAACATTTATTGGCAGACAACAATGAGCAGCAGTTACCAGTACGACATGTGGGCAAATTACATCTACCTCCAAGGTCCAGAAAGAGACTATTTTACAAATCTAAATGGAAGTGTTATTGACATGTTGGTCTGGCAAGTACAGAGACAGCTTGTGAATGCAGACTATTACACTGAACTAGCATTTAGCAACCCTGTAAAGTTTCTTGCAGCAAATGTACTGCCTTATGTAACTGGATATCAGCAAATTATTACAAAGATCAATGGAATAGATGTTGGAATATTTAAAGGATTGCCTCATTATCAAGAGGTTTCTCAGTATTACAATACACCATATGGTTTAACAAATCCAGGATCTCCTTTGGGGTCTGGAAGTCCAGCTCCTCTACTCATTATTCCATATTGTTTGGATACAGCTAGATTGCAGCCAACTGGTTCTCTCAACTTTTCAAAGATTGATACATATCGTATTCAGTCACCAATGGGTTCTGGTGTTCCACTCATGGGTGGCAGCGGGAACAATATATTCCCTCCAGGTTCTTATATATATGCAGTAAACTACAACATTCTTAGAGTTCAGAATGCAATGGCTTCGTTAGTTTATGCAAATTAGTTATATAAGTACATCTTAGGAATGGAGAAACATAAATCCATAGCAATACCAGTTTCATTTATTGATGGAGTACCGCATTTTCTACTTGTACATGATAGGAGACATTCAGAGTGGACATTCGTCACTGGTGGATGTAGACATCGAGAAATTGTTGATCCTATAGTATGTGCTTTGAGAGAATTGGAGGAGGAGACGAGAGGCATTATTGATCTAGAAGATGTAACTTATACATACTTTAATTTCAGTCTATTACAGACTGATCTAGAAACAGATGATTATACAGCTGTATATCATGTATATATTATATATTTTGAAACAACAATAGCATATCAAAACTATCTTGTAGATAGATTTTACGAGGAAAAACAAAAAATGGATAGAAGAGAAATGACATATAGAAAACAATATGATGAAAACGACAAGATGGATTTTGACACACTCGAAGGATTTAAATCTAGAAATGTGTGGCCATTGATAACAGATAATATATTAAATAATGATGAATTTTATAAACATTTAGAAATAATTAAAACTAAGAAGCATATATAAAGTATGGCTTCTCATTATATTATGGATGGAGGCAAGTTAAACATTGAAGATGTTGACAAATTTAACGATGGCTACATTCATGATATATTGAGACGAAAGAGACTATGTTATGTCGAAAGGAGAACTCCTCATTTTAAATTCTTTATAGATTTTGATTATGTTAATGATGTAGACATTAAATCTGAATATATATATGAATTAGTATCTAAATGTAAACCTTATACACATGGTACGTGCTACATTTCAAGAGCTTCTACAAGACGAGTTAAAGAAGGTTTGAAATGTGGTGTTCATCTTCACTGGCCAGACATGATTGTAAATTCACAAAAGGCTATTAAAATTAGAAATTCCATCATTGCAGATGTTCCACACTATGCAAAATATATAGATGCGAGTGTATACAATGGTTCAGGATTGAGAATGTTGTGGTCATACAAATTTCAAAATGATGTATATTACGAACCTTACAAGCCATGGAAAAGAATTACACCAGCAGGATTTGTGATGGATTTGCCACAAGAACCATCCAAAAGTATTTTGGAATTATTTACAATCCGAACAACAGAACAAGATGAATATACTGCAGACACAGACTTGGACACTGATGTACTTGAAAGTCATGTTCGCAGTGTGATGAAGGGGTATGAGACTGTTCGGATTAAAAAGGTTGGTAGAACTCGAAATGATCAGGGATTTTACATTCAGACAGACTCTAAATATTGTGAAAATATCAAACGGGAACACAAGAGTAATCATGTATGGTTTTACATTACGAACAATACTATAAGATCTGAATGCTATGATGAATCATGCAAGGGTTTCAAGTCACAAGGGTACAAACTTCCTCCTAGCATAACAAAAGACTTAGAGAAGAGGATCCCAAAGTTTTTAGATGATTACGACACGATATGGTAGACAAGTTAAAAAGCCAGTCTATTACGATCCAACTGAGAGAGATGCAAATGGACGTCCCATTAAATTGAAAGATGACTATTCAGACGAAAGTGACTATGTAGAAGAGAGTGATGAAGATTCAGTTGAAATTGATAGTGATGATGAATCATACGAGTCATCTTTTATCGACGATACTTCTATTCAATCAGAAGTGACTCAGGATCCTGAGGAGGATCAAGAGGTTTCCTCTCGGCTTTCCTGCACTCAGTCTCAGCCACCGACTTTAGTTCCGCAATCTTCCGAAGAGTCTCATCAGTAGCCTTTGGAAATTCTTCACGAAGAGCATCTAGAAATTCTGCTGGATGTCTAACTGGTGGTTCGTCTGGCTTTGTGTAATATTTAGAATTTTCATCTGATGGATCGATATAAGGTGTGTCAGAATTCTTTAGAGGCTGCGCAATCATATCCCTCTTTCTCTTTTCAAAGAGAGATGCACCCATGCGCTGATTCTCCTTGAACCCCTGCATAATCTCCTCTAGCTTTTCCTCGACATAATGAGTATCAGAAATCTTTGAACCATCTGGGGGGATCAAAAGCCATTGATTCGTATCAGCTACATAGATGTTGAATGTAGCATCCTCACTCTGAAGCTTTTTTGCATAATCTTTCGCAACTTCGACGCTCTGGACTGCACCATAAAACTTTACTCCAAACATGTCATTCTTCTGAGGACATTCAGGTCCAACGCACGAAAAGAGTACATACAGCTGACCAGGTAGATTTGTTAGAGTAGGACCAAGATTAACCATCTAAAGTTTTAGTATTCTACATCTTTAACATGGATCTTCGTAGACTCCATAACAGACTTAAATTTGAACACATGTCTGCATACATAAAGAGTACTGATAAAGTGTTGGATGTTGGATGTGGTTCAGGTGGTGATATTCACAAATGGAATCAAATTGGGTGTAATGTTTTTTGTATAGATCCAAATAAAGATAGTATCATTGAAGCAAATAAACGTTTATCAAAATTAAAATATAAAAATATTATTTGTACATATGAACATATATATAATGTATATGATGTATATAATGTAATATGTTATAATTTTTCATTACAATATATATTTCATGATGAGTATACATTTAATAAAACTATACATAAAATTAAAAATTGTATACTCCCAGAAGGATTGTTTATTGGTGTTGTTCCAGATTCTGAATATATACTACAACATTCTTGTAAATGGAAAGATTGTCACGGAAATACAATTGAAATTGGACCATCTGTATATAATGAACAAAAGTGTGGTCAAATGGCTTTGGTATACATAAAAGATGCACCTTATTATGCAAATGGACCTATACCAGAACCATTGTGTCATAAAAACATTCTTATAGATTCTCTAAAAGATTCTTTTATTCTCATAGAATGGTCACCATTGTGGAATGTACCAGATTCTTACAAGAGTAATTCTATAACTCGGATATATTCTAGATTTGTTTTTAAGAAAATATAGAATATATTATATGAACATATATATATTAATACTATTATTAATTATATTTTTATTTTCAAACACGTCAGGATATTCAGATGTAATGGATGAAGTCAGACGTCGATACAATTTGTTGAGGGATGCGCTAAAAGAAGGTGGTTTATTTCCCGAATTGTGGAACGAAGGTATTATAACAGGTATGACTGAAATTTCATCTGACGGTGTTGGATATAATGTAGGCAAGGGGTATGAAATTTATATTTGCATCAAAGGTGGTGACATTAATGATATTATGCACGTTCTTCTTCATGAACTAGCTCACAACACAGTTAAAGAATATGATCATTCAGATAAATTTTGGACTAATTTAGATGAAATTAAAGATGTTGCTAAAGATCTTGGAATTTATAAATATACACCTAAGAAGTCATTTTGTGATGGTATAATCTCAGATTGATTGCTTCTGGAATGCTACAAACAGAACAGCTGCCAACACGAAAATAATTGCATACGACACTGGACCATTAGCAAACCTTGGTAGCATCTTCTCCATCAACCCTTTAAATGCAGGTGAAGACAGAATGACTGCAAGAACACCTACAAATGCAGCACTCATCAGTGTATTGTCTTGCTTTGGTTCATAGAGCTCTTTTGGTGGAGGTGGAGGTGGAGGTGGGGGCTTTTGAACCTGTGGTGGAGGTGGTTTATAAGCCTGAACAGGTGGTCTTGGTGGTTGAGGTGGTGGAGGTGGTGGAGGTGGCTTTACAACAACCTTTTCAATTGGGGTTGAATCATCTTCAACCTTCATAACAGGTGGCTCTGGGATAACTTCGGGGATTGGTTCCATATACTTTTCATACATTTTTTATTTTGTTTTATTAAACGCATCCACCTCTGAGACGCAACACAAGGTGGAGAGTAGACTCTTTCTGAATATTGTAATCAGCCAATTGTCTATCATCCTCCAACTGCTTCCCTGCAAAAATCAGACGCTGCTGATCTGGAGGAATACCCTCCTTGTCCTGAATCTTAGCTTTTACATTTGCTATAGTGTCAGTAGACTCAATCTCGAGTGTGATGGTTTTTCCAGTCAGGGTTTTTACAAAGATTTGCATTCTATATAATATACAATCTAAATCTTTAATGTTCGCGTACCATTGCTAGTAATTGACGTCTTGTTCAGTTTATTGTGTGCGTTCCACATTGCTGAAGATCCCAACTTGAAATTGGTTCGAATCTTTGCACGGTAATAAAATATTCTATCCTCCATCCTTGAACTTTGCGCTGTATTGTCTATAACTATAGCAGTGTAATTATCAGTTATAGCGTGATAAATCTTTTTGAATGTATTGAAATTTTCTATACATGAACCAAAAAAGTGGTCGTACAACCTCTTCAAGTTGTTTAGAGATGCATCAGTCTTTAGAACAAACACAAAGTCTCCTTGACCTCTTGTGCTGCACTCTAGACTCAGACAGTCTTGCATAGTGACTACAAAGAATATGTTGAAATGTCTGCCATTAAAGAACAACTGTCTGATGCAATTCTCCTTCATATATTTTCGGTCAAACATGAGATCGTCTAGAACTAGAAATACAGGTGCTTTGTTATTCTTTTTTTGTCGTTCTATAATCTTTTCTATTGTACCCTTGTTAAATTCGCCATGAATAAACAAGTCTGGAACAAAAGATTTGTAATGGTGATTACCTTCTTCTGTGCCGCTCATTACTACACCGAGTGGGATATGTTTTTTCTGATATAATATATCAGTAACCAATGTACTCTTTCCACTTCTTCTTCTACCTATAAATATACATGTACTTCCATCATCAATTCTCGATGGATCAAATTTCTTTATAGAAATCTCCATATCATATATAAACAAATAATATATGCGTATTTAACATATTATATATATATACATATATGATATGGAAGATATGTATATAAGAGCAGGAATTAATATTTTAGGAAATGTTTTAGAAAAAGCTACTGAATATGGAGTTTACTACATGACATTATGCAACAGAAATACTCTAACCTCACAAGATATAAAGTATGGACTGAGATATTCTGTAAGAAATTTGGAAAATATTAGAGACATGACTACTACTATTGAGGAATTGCTCGAAGATGATGAAGAAGATGACGAAGAGGAATGGGAAGATGACGAAGATGAATTCCAAAGGTATGAAGGTGACGATGTTAAATGTTTAGCAATGAATGAATGTTATGATACATGGGATGATTGGATTCCTGTAACGCCCGCAGAAATCCTCCTTAAAAAATCTATCGATAAAATAGGGAATGTTCAGGCCTCGGAAGAAGACTTATTATTGGCAGATTCAGAATAAGCAAATTGTGATCAAAGAAGAGGAGAAACCGAAAGAATATAAACATGTAATCAAGAAGGAGGAAAATCTTGATTAAATATATGGGATCAGGCAATCAAGATATACAAGGTATAGCAACTGGTTTTGCACTTGCTGCGGCAACTGCTTGGGTTGCGTTCGGTTCTTTAACATTGAAACTATTTATAGACACGAAAAAGGATCCTATATTCTATGCTGTTGTAGGTGCTCTTATAATAACTTTTGTATCTTTTCAAGTGTATTTATTTATATCACAGATTGCCCAGGAAAGAGACGCATAATTGCTAGTATCGCTGCAAGTAAAGCCACGAGAGCATACATTGGTATTTTCTTTTCATGTTTTTTAGGTTGTGTATATACATCAATATCCTTATCCTTTTCTTTTTCATATGTTGAAATAGTTATTTCGGGTTTTAGAGGTGTAGGCAATGCATTTTCAGAATATATTCTCATTGTTATATATGTTACACCTGTATTTGAAGTGTCTATAAGTGAACCATTCATTCCTAGAACATATACATCAAATGAACCCAACCTTCCTATAGGTACTTTATATGATGTAGATGCATCATAATATGTATTCTTTATAAAATTTGTCCTCAGATATGAAGTTCCATCTAGATATAGTTTTGTCGATACAAAATCAGGTGTCCAAGTGAGAATAGATGAACCTTTTTGTGAATTATCATTGGGTGATGTTGTATATATTGATTGTAATTGTGGTATATTAATATATATTATATCTTGAAATGAATTTGGTTGTACTGATACAGATAGAAATTCTACTTTAGTTATATTCTTTATTATGTTTAACATTGTAACTTTGAAAAAAGTATTACTCTGACTTGAAGAAGAATCAAAACTTATAGTGTATATATCCATAATATATCATGATTTAATATTTTCTCATATAGTTCGAGTTGAATGGAGCAGCACCTTTCATTCCATTCTGAAGGGTTCCGTTAAGACCCTTGTTCATGCTTGGTGCAAAGCTTGATTTCCTAATCATCGAGTATCCAGACTTGTAAGGAGCTCCAGCTGCTGCAGCCATTGCATCAGTTGAGGATCCTGCTGTAGTCTTGGAATACATTTTTTCACCATTCTGAAAGTTGTACATGGATCTTGGATTGCTATATTTGTACCCTGAAATATCAGACATTCCAACCTTGTATGGTGATCCAGCTGCTGCAGCCATTGCATCAGTTGAGGATCCTGCTTGAGTATTAGAATATTCATTTTCACCTACACTCAGGTTGTACATTGACTTTCTAGGAGGCATATGTGGTCTTCGTCGTGCTGCATAAGGTGATTCAGCTGCTGCAGCCATTGCATCAGTTGAGGATCCTGCTGCAGTCTTGGAATATGATTTTTCACCTGCATTTAGATCGTACCGAGAATGTCTCATTGGTCTATATTTCTCGTGATGCTTTTTCTTTTTATCCTTCTCGTCTTTATCCTTAAAGAGTAGGAAATATGCCAGTATAGCAATCAAAACATACATCATCATATCATTGTCAGAAGCCATTTAATATACATATACATTTTTTTTGCGTTAAAGGTTTAAACTTCATTTCTTTAAGAATTGTATGGCTGATGATATAGTACTTACACGTGAAAAGAATGTCACTCTGGACCTTGACCCAACTGAAAAAGCACTGATGGATGAGATTGAGCTAAAGCACCGTCCTGCACCCACGAGAGTTCCAAGAAGAGAAGTTCCGAGACACGTTCCTCAGATTCCAAGACCCCCTGCTGATGTAGACGACTTTATAAATGAAGCGAAACGTGATGAAGTGGATGATCAAGAGGGATCTTTTACTGAAGATGGGTCTTTTTCTGAAGGTCCAGATGACATGCCAAGGGGCCCTCAGCCCTCTGCTGGGTACAAGACTATCGAGGATGAAAAGGCGGATCTATTGAACAAGATTGAACGCCTGATAAAGAAGGGTTTGAAATCTTCTGAGAAACTAAATGCATACTCTGATATCGAACTCATCAGGACAGAGTACAAACGTATGATGTACCATGTAGAGTCTGAACAGGCTATAAAGCTGGCTCGAAGAATCCTGATTGCATGCACGACTGGTATAGAGTTTATCAACAGACGTTTCGATCCGTTTGATCTGAAACTCGATGGCTGGTCTGAGAATATGATGGAGAATGTTGATGACTATGATCAGGTGTTTGAAGAGCTCCATGACAAGTACAAGGAGAAGGTGAAGGTTGCACCAGAGATTAAACTCATACTCATGGTTGGAGGCTCAGCAATGATGTTTCACCTGAGCAAAAAGATGTTTGCTGGGTTTGATGCAGTAAATCCAACTAAAATTCTAAAGGAGAATCCAGATCTCATGAAGAATATGATGGATGCAGTTAAAAAGTCACAGGAACAGACTCCACCAACATTTGATCAAAACGGAAGAAGAGAGATGAAGGGACCTGGATTTGATCTTGGTTCTCTCATGGGTGGATTTATGCCACCACCAATGCCAGAGAATACACGTCCAGTAGTAAGAGAAGAAACCATAGATGAAAAGGTTGTTTCAGAGGATGAGTTGTCTGACATTATTTCAATAAACTCTGACACAAAGGATATTACACTAAAGACTAGAAAGAGAAAGGGGTCAAAGGATAAAAAGGTGCTTGTATTATAAAAATATGTGAATAATGTATGAAGGTAGGTTACTATTCAATCAGAAAACCTCCAGAACCAGAACCCGAACCAGAACCAGAACCAGTAGTAGAATTTTATAATTATGATGTTGTTACACCATATGACTATTTTGAATATGATGAATGTATCAATATATTAATTATTTTCATTGCAGCAATTTTTCTCATGCTGCTCAGACAGTAATCATACAAGACTCATTCCAAGGGCCTTTGAATCCAGAGTCGGTGTACATTTTAACGCGTTTTTTCCACATACCAAATAATGGACCCAAAGTATCAACAATATCATAAATAATTGGATCACTAGCACCACGCATAATTCTTCCAACAGCTTGCTTGACATCAGAATGTGGTGTCGCAAGAATTATAGTGTCAAGATGCGGAATATCAAGACCTTCATGTGCCAAAGAATATGTGGCTATAATTACATTTTTTTGTGAAGACTTTTTTAATTCATCTTCTTTCATTCCACCTATATACAGAGAAGAATCAGATATTGAAGAATGAATTTCTTTCGCATGATCTCTTCTATCTGTAAGAATCAATATAGATCTATCTTTATTTTCCTTGACTATATTGTATATAATATCATTTCTATCATCTAATTCTATTAATCGAGTAATTATATCAACCATTGATAATTTACCAATTCTGTTTAATGGTAATGATCTATCTTTTGGATTATATACAATCTTTACAACATGTACATTTTTCATATCTTTGTTTTCAATCAGAAAAAATTGAGGTCCCAAAAACAAGTATAGAACATTGCTCAAACCATCCTTTCTATCTGGAGTTGCACTGAGACCCAATGTATACTTTGGACATAGTTTAAACATTGTCTGTGAAAAGGCTGCTGCACCAATGTGATGACACTCGTCGACAATCAACAATCCAATAGAATCAAACAAGTCTTCTTTGTGTTCTCTTGAACACAGAGTTTGAATCATACATATAACAAAGTCGTGTTCTAAATCTTCTTTTTCACCTTGAATCAATCCTATAGAAGACCCTGGACAAAATCTTGCTATGTTTTCTCTCCACTGATTTGCAAGAAACTCTTTGTGAACTATAATCATTACTCGAAGACCAACTCTAGCAGCAATTGCGAGACTGGTACAGGTTTTTCCGTATCCACATGGCATGGATAGTACACCTCCTGATTTGGTACCCAGAAAGCGTACCAAGGCTTCTTCTTGATATGGACGAAGGGTTCCTCCAAACTTGATTGAAGAATGGGCTGGTTCAATTCTCGCATCTTCAATCCCTTCTCCATAATGTCTTGGTGCGTACAATCTTTTTCCTGGTGCATCTCTGAATATTTTGAACGAAGGTGATTTAACACCATAAACATTATCATTTGACTTTACAGTAAGGTTTTTTTTTATCTCAGGTGTAGATTCTATCAACAAACCTTTTCTTGTCAACATATATATTAATATACATCTATATGTTTATATCTTTTCAATATCTTTTAGAACTTTGAAATAATATCCTTGCCACATCTTCTTCTCAATTGTACACTTTACGACATCTCCAACCTTCATATCTTGTACAGGTGTCAATCCATGTACTTTACACATAACTCTATTATATCTATATGGTACTTTAATCTTTTCATTATCTAAATCTATATAATATCTATCATTATTTATATAAAATGATTTAGTAACAATCATATGTATATACATATGAAAAATATATGTGTATATATATATGTCTGAATTTGATGATTTGGCTAATGCATTAGAAGATGCATCCAACGAACTTGAAGCTGCTGGTGATGTAATAACAGAAACAGCCGATGGGTTTAATTTAGGAGAACTTGGAGATATAGGTAAACCACTTGATATAGCAGGAAGTCCTACGTCAGTTTCAGCTACGGATGTTCAGGGAATTCTTGATGCTAGCAAAACATCTACTTTTAAACCAGATTTGGCTGACTTGAATAGTGAAACCCCTGCTAGCAATCCACCAGATGCAGCGACTGATGTGAATGCAGAACCAGATACTGTAGACGATGCACAGGATCCAGATTCACCAACCGATGAAGAAGACTCTAGTGGGAACAAAAAGACGCTCAAGGATTCGTTGACTGAAAAACTTCCTGCAAAAGCACAGTGGAGTACTTCAACTTACTTTGGAATAGCATTTGCAACCATTGGGGCTGCATCATTCATCACAAAATCGTGTACAAATAATTCCACAGTAGATATTACCACCATAACACATACATCAACTTCAGTAACATTTGAGTGGACGGATGTGACATGCAATTCTCCTTTATGTGACAGCAATGAGTTTAAACCAACTATAAATACTATATGTACTATAGATTCTGGTATAACTTTTACAACTTCTGTAACTGATGCAACATTCATAATCACGTCTGTCGATCTCACCCTCAAGAAAATCACAGCAAGTGTTCAAGGGGGGTATGTACTATCAGACGCAGTTGCAGGTGGTATAGTACATTTTCAGACTACATTTGCTCAACAATTTAAGAATAATACAAATGATGCAATCAAAGCAGTTGGTAATGGTTTAAAGAGCGTAGCAAACGATCTTGGTATTAATCTTAAATGGTTATGGATAATTCTTGGAATTGTAGCTGCAATCGTAGTGGTTGTAGTATTATTAAATGTATTAAAATAGTTTATATATAATATGAATACTTGGGTAATAGTAGGAATCTTTTTATTTATTATTGCTGCAATTATATTATTAGTTGTATTATTAAGAAATAATAGTGGTGCAGGAGCAGGAGCAGGTGCAGGTGCAGGTGCAGGGGCTGGAGGTGGAACTGGAACAGGAACTGGAACAGGAACAGGAGGTGCTTCTGTTGATCCAGACGCTTGTGTGAAAAAACTTATACCATTGTTAAATGTTAGTAAAAGTGATCCATGTAGCAACACAATACCGACAGACGTACTTCAATACTACAAGTCTAGGTTTACAGGTACACCAACGGCTGATTTTACATCGTGTCTAAGTGGATCTTGTCTTTCTACAACTGGATTCGAAGATACTACTTCATGTACATTTTGTGACAATGGTGGTTTCGATGACATTACAGATCCTATATCTAATTGGTTAGATAGTTGTGGAACATATATATTACCGTCATGTGAAGATACAGGTACACCAACAGTCACATTACCTCAATGCAGTGATGACCCCGACGATGATTTGTGCAAAGCATTGTCAGTTATAGCAGATATATTAACAAGTAAACAAACAAAGGGTTTGCTTGTACTTGCAATTCTTCAAGGGGGAACTAATTCATACGCCATTCGCGCTATAAAAGCTTTCGGGAGTATAATTAAAAATGTAGATGCCCGTGTAAAGGATGCTACATCTGCTTTATCAAGAGCATTTGCAAGTTCGAAAGAAGCTCAAATGTCTGAAAAGAGTGTTGCAAAATTTGCTAGAAAACTAGCAGATGACTCTGAAGATATTGTATCTGATGCAAAAAATATGAGTGGAATTGGTGTTGATATTTCAGGTAAAGTGAAAGCATCCGATGTTGGTAACACTCCTGTAACTGAACGAATGGGAGTGGATGCGGCTGAAGATGATACTAAAGCAGCTGTGAGTGCTTTGGGAGATGCATTAGACAAGGAAACTGCGAGTGCTGTGAGTGCTGCTGTTGATGCAGCTGTAGATGGTGCATCCGCAGTTCTTGAAGCTATAAGTCCTATAGCAGACTCTTTAATGTATTTACAAATAATAACTATGATTTTAACTATATTCAGTAGAGCCGGCTGGGGAAGGCTTGAAAATGCAGGTACGTATTATTCAAATAGAGATCATTTTGAAAAGGTTACTGCAGACTCAATAATTAGTGCTGGATTAAAATGGCCAGTTTTTGTAGGACCACTTGATACAGAGTTCATGTCTACACTAGAAGCTTCGACACTAAACACGCGAGTTCAAACATGGACTAGCATACTTTTATCAGCTGTATACGGAATGATTTTAGAAGATAATCCACCACCATCAGGTACAACACTTGATCAGTCTGACCAAGCAATACTTGACAGTCTGAACTATATTAGAGGAACTACGTATTACGATCCATATATAAAGACGGCTCTAACTAATATGAAAGCTTATGTTACAATAGTTTTTACAGATTTTATGAATGGTCTAAGTGCTGAAAACAGGGCTACAATGTCATCAAGTGATATTCACGCCATGTTTGATTCAACGGCTGAGAATAACATTGCTTTGATGGATATATTTCATGATAATGTATTATCATTGTTATGTATATTGCCTACAGATTATCATGATCCCCAGATAATTCCAGATGAGAAACTTGGTGTCGATAGTGGACTTCTACATGGGTATGGCGGTGTAATTATAGACCCTATTATAGTCGGTGATACTGAACCACTCATCGGGTGGAAATCAATGTGTTCATTTAAGACGAAAGAAGAGTGTATAAATCTAACTACATGGATACCAACGCTAGGATATATTTCGAATGTAACTGCTCAATATGATGATTGGTGTAGTACATATGCGACATCAGATGTTCAAACATATGAGATTTATGAATATCAGGATAAAACATTTGGTCCAAGTGATTGTTTTATATTATTTGACAAGGATGATAAAATAATAAATGTATTCTTATATACTATATATTCAACACCTACTACTGATACATCACAACTTAATGGAAATTGTGAAGACAATAGTATAATAGATAGTGTATTAAGAGTTGTTGGACATATTGATACATCAACATTGTGTCAGGGTATGTTTTGCAAATATACAAGTCAAACAAAGTTTCCCATGTCTATGGATGGTGTATCACTGGCATTGTATACGGAATGGAGATCAAAAAAACAATTGACTCACGAAGAACAATATATGATACATGTTAATAGTAACTCAAAATCAGGATTTTTAAAACTAGATAGTATAGCCGACGATTCTGGAGCATGTATTCTAACAAGTCCATACACTCATCTAAATTGCAATAAAGGGAATAAATTATCAAATCCATGTGGTTTGGGTGTAGATGTTTATACATATGGAAAATATGATAGAACAGATGGTTATTGTAGAGTAGATGGAACAGAATGTGACATTTACGGTGTTGGATTCGACATGCCAGACAATGACAATGACAATGATGGGTCATATTTTAGAGTTAATCTGGGTGGAGGTACAAATGACGTTTTGTTAGACGGATGTAAGGGAGATCCAAATGGTATAGGAGCTTTTCTAATAACTTCAACACAAGTTCAAAAATCTAAATCTTCGTTAATAGGCTGTAATGGTACAGGAACCGAAGATCCAAATAAATACAGTCATGAATACGATTCTTCATCGTGGGGTATAAATGATGTATATACTAAAGTCGTACAACCAAATTAATTACATACAATACATCCAAACACCGCTGGATATATCATTATTGTTGGTGTTATATTGACCGTTTATGTCTTTTAATGATTCTATATCAAGAGTGCAAATATTGTTACCAGTAGCTGTCCAGTTTTCGGGGCATTGATACCCAGTGTTCGATGGAACTTCGTCACTTTCATATGGATTACCATTATTTTCTTTACCCTCAACACAAGCATATTTAGTCACATCATTAGTGTCTATATATGTCTTAGTTACAAAGCTTAAACAGCCCTGCTGTTTATTATAAGAAACTCTATTACCCGTTGCTGCATAACACATTGTATCTGTATTACATTTAGTATTATTGTCTAACAATGTACCTCCGTTAAATGCAAACCACGTTACATGATTATATTTATTTGTAAGAATAGAACCAGATGGACAAAGTATACTAGCCATAGGATTATTGGTTACATCCATAGTCTTAATATTGTTTGGCCACAGATTTGGATCACCTCTGTAAATACGTGTACCATAGGGTCCTATAATATTGTTAAACAATGCTTGTTGAGTTTGATTTGCACCATCTGATAGTTTTGTAGTAGCATCAACTGGTAGATAGTTTGGATTTCCAGTAAAAAACTTTGTTGGTTGAACAATTATAATTACATCCCCTGTATCTGTATTACCTTCACAATAAGCTGTTGAAGAATTAGATACTCTACTTGCAAAATAATATCCTGGAAATACTTTAACTTGTATAACTTTCGTTATAAGATGTACAAGTTCATCTCCTTGTATTTTCTCCCACCATGTACCGTTTCCATCCCATGCTCTTCGGTAAAACCCTGGACCTTTCGCAGTCTGTCCATTATTCCAGATGCCTCTATCAGCATGGGCTTTTCTAAAGCAACATTGGTAACAGTCATAATTACCTATCAAATCTCTATTAGTGGGTGTATCGAGGGAATAGAAAACACCTACAGGAGTTCTTACACGCCCAGAATTTGGAAAAATTCTTCTATGAGTACATATTGCACCACCCCCATTTGACAGAGTTCTATCTGCCAAACCTGTTGTAGAACCACCTTGCCAGCACGAAGAATACGAAGAATTTGCGCCGTCAACTGCATTTCCACTAGATCCATCACATGATGATATATAGTTTCCACCACTGTCTGTTATAACACAATATGCACATGCATCATTACCTTCAGTGCAAAAGTCAAGCTGTTCTTGTACGAGATCTGTAGTTATATCATCTTTTGAGTAAGATTCGTTAATGATTGTTCCGTTTAGACCTTGTGATACACATGGACCAAGATCACATGAATCACATTGAACATACCCCAAGTCTGCACTTAAACAGTCTCCGATTACACCGTATATTTCACCTTCTGATGATGTATATACATTAGATACACTCACAGGTGCAGAGTTTTGTGCAGCTTGCATACACGTTAGAGCTCCATTATTAATGTTATTATATCCAGGATATGTGACATTGAATTCTATCACTATTTTTCCTCCACCTAGCTGTGGGGCAAAACATGGTGCATTATTCAATTGGTTGTTACATTGTGTAGAAAAGTCTTCGGTTGATACAGAATCCCAATACCCCTGACAATTTATTTGTGGATCAGGGTCTTGTCCGAATTTATCTTGTATGTCAACGGCAGGAGGAGGTGTACTAGAATCGTATGTAGATTTTTTAGGCATAAACTTTAATAATATGATATATATCAATAGTAATATAATCATATATTTCATAATATTGCCAGAGAAATAATATTGAGCAATATTATGGAGTATAGATATATAATTGGCGTAGTGGTAGTAATTATAGTATTTGTACTATTATTTATATTCATGAAGGATGATACTACTGAAGAAGAAGAAGATGAATGTACTCAAAATTCTGATTGTGGAACAAACAAAACATATAGATGCATATCAGGACAGTGCAAGTCGGTTCAGTGTCTGACAAATCTAGATTGTGGTGATAAGCAACAAGTATGTAATAGAAACAATAGGTGTGAAGAAAGAAACAGATCATTTTACTTGAATTCTCTTTCTTTCAATAGTTCAAACCAAGCAGTCTTTGACGTGAAATGTCACAATGGGTTTTTTAATAATGAATTGTACATAGCACAAATTGATATAAAGGATGAAACAAATACCGCACAATATCCAGCTATAAATGTCATAACACCTGTCATATACAACCAAACGATTGGAACATCTTGTTCTATTACAGTGTTGGATTGGCTTGTTATAAATAACAAAACACCGGCAGACACTGTAACTTGGTCAACTTCAAATGTAACTACTTACAATAATGCATCAGGATCTAAATTTAAAGCGTATTCATTTCTGTACGACACTGAGTGCGCAACAACATCAGATTGTACAAATGTATCTGATACTACTAATAGATTGGGATATTGTGATACAACAAAGGTCAGTAATGTAGCAAATTATCCATATGTATGTACATCTACTGTCACACCACAAAACCCACCAACTGCACCAAGACCACCACCAAAAGGAACTATACCAGAACGTTAAATTCTAGTTTTAATTCATCTATATTCTTATAATATTTACTTAAATCCCTTGTGAATCTAGCATCTTGTTCTAGACCATTCTTCACAATATATGCTAGATTAGCCTTTGAATATTTTGTCCTTTTTTGATTCTCAGTTGGTTTACGAGGCTTGGGTACAGTTTCCTTTACAGGTTCCTTATCCATATAAGAGAGAGCTTGCATCACTGTATCTGCTAAATCATCCTTCTTCTTGTGTGAATTGAAAAACTCGAGCCATTCAGTATTGTATTCATTTAGAAAGTTTCTGCATCTATCTATAGCTGCATTCTTTCTTAATGTATATTGAGATCTGCTAGAACCTTTCACGTCAGGAATCTTGTGACGTGCATCCCAAACAATAACCTCTTTATCTTGAAGTAAAAAGTATGCATGCATAAAATGCTCTATAGACTTTATTCCCTGGTTTCTGTTGGGCTGTTTTTCAATTATAATTCTCGTCACAGATTCAAAGTGTGAACTTCTCTCATTCATATGCTTTTTCATAGACAAGAATAGTCCATCTTTGTGCAAAGGAGGAACACCTGAAACATCCCAATAATGAATCTTTTTATTAGAGTCTATGACACACTTTGCTAAATTTTTTATTCCAACATCAATACTTAACAACATAGTATATATATGTCTCAGAAGTTTAAGTAGTTAAAACGAATAAGATATGTATATGTATGTGGTGTTGGTGGTGTTGTCACCCGTTTGAACACGCGCCATTACATATTCCATTTAAATATGATGACATGTTAAAAAAATTCAAGACCAAGGGGTATTTCTGCTCATGGTCTTGCATGAAATCTTACAATCTAGATAAAGGAGGACCAAAGATGGGTGAAGTACAATCACATATAGTCATGATGATTAGACAGTCACATGGATCATATAAAGATTTTCCATTCGCACCTAAAAGAGAAGCCTTAAAGGTGTTTGGAGGAGTTATGGATATTGATGAATTTAGAAGATGTAAAGAGATTCCATTTATAAGAATGCCAGATGATATATTTATTGAGTGCGGGTTCAATAAATACGCCACAAAGAAGAGTGAGCCAGAAGACGAAGGACAGTTAAAGATTCGACGAGAGAAACCACTCAAAAGAAATGAAAGTGCTCTTGAAAAGGCTCTCAGAAAAAAAAGATGAGACTAGAGTATGAAGGATGTGAAATGGATAGTAGCTGGAATATTTGCCTTTTGGCTATTCTGGGCCATGTACAAATCGTTCAAGAGTTCGAGTCCAGATCTCATTTGTGCAGCAACAACAGATGCTCAATGCATATTCAATAAAGATTGTAAATATGGATCGTGCATAAATGGATCATGTGTACCCTAAAGTTGTCTTTTGTTTTTGCGTCGGTTTAGATTTTGGTAAATTTAAATCCTTGCTAGAATACCAAGTTGTTCCAAGATGAGCAATCCATTCGATAGAATTTCTATCCAACACTTTTCTACACACAACACATGGATATGAAAGACCCATACTTCCATCATGCAAAACCCTCCAAATCACAAGGCGTCCATATTTGCGATGAACCCATTGAGGAAATTTGTGATTAGGAACACCACACCTGAATGACTCTCGCTTCAAATCATAAATCATTTTGCGCTCTGCACAACACATGCAATCATTGGTCAAATACGGGACACTGGGACGGATCAAAAGATCCATCCCGAAGTGGTTTTTTAGACACAGAACATCTTACTATCGTATACATTACATTATATAATTCTGAAACCTTTAAGCAGAAGTAATATAATTACTATTAGCATAATTATAATTACCCAAAATACCCATAAATAAGGGTTTATAAGCTTCTTTTTTAGATAAGATATAACCTTTTTTTCATACGACTTGAAGTAATACACGGCGTAATCTTCAATCATGTCAGGATCTAAACCATCGGAAGAATCCTCACATGTTTCGCCAATTAAATCATTTATTTGTTTTGCACTACAATTTTTAAAACAAGCTGTATTCACTGGATTACTACACATGTTTGTTGGGCAAGTCCCATCATCAGTTGTAGAATATGCACAACTTTCACCCTGAGAAGATAATAAACCTTTTTTAGGATTGAGAGGTGTTAGTGTGTAGTCTGTCCCGTCTTTATTATTTACATCAACAGTAACACATGAACCAATAAAGTTTGGACTTTTAATTTCACTGCCTAACCCATTGTTTAGTGATCTACCATCCAAATTAAATGAATATAGTACTTGATATGTTGGGTAAAGAGGAATACCTTCTTTCGAGTTATAAATAATATCAATTAAATATATTATATCATTACAAATGAACAAACTATTCTGGTTTTCTATAGGTACACCACTACCAAAAAGATAGTCGTTCAAACTTGAACTATCATAATTTGATCTAAGTCCATTGTTGTATATGTTTTTTAATGTAGTTGTGTTTGTGATAACTATATTATTTTTTTTTAAACCATTGGGATCTAATATATATGTATTACCTTGATTATCTGCTGCAAATCCGTATATGTCGTTTATACTAATTTTAAGTGGTTGTACTGTAACTGACATACAATAACCCACTATTATTTTTTGAAATGTTTCAAATTTCTTGCTGAAGGATCAGATGCATTTGTCCATCTAGGCATCCACTGATATGGGCATAAAGATTCGTGTCCATATCCAAACATCTCATTGAATACATATCTATAATTCTCACCCTGTGCAACTAGTTCTTCAATCCACTCATACCCAACTGCATCACTCATTCCATTTTTCTGTCTCCAACAAATCTCTTTTGGCAACATATGTTCGAATGCACTTCTTAATATCCATTTCTCATACCCATCCTTTGGCATCCTGGTTTGTGTATCCATGTGATTCATGACATATTCAATCAAATCCTTGTCAAAAAACGGGACGCGGAGTTCAAGACCATGAGCAGCTGTTGTTCTGTCTGCTCTCAAAACATCAAACATATGAACGTCATTCACAAGCCTGTTGCACTCCATACTGAATTCATCCTTGGTTGGTGCATCATGCATATATAGATATCCTCCAAACAATTCGTCTGAACCCTCTCCACTAAGAATAACCTTGATATCTGTATGCTCTCTAATATGTTTACTTAGTAAAAACATTGGGATTGATGCTCTGACTGTAGTCTTGTCAAACGTTTCAAGGTGCCAAATAACTTCTTCAATAACTGAGAGTCCTGTTTCAGCACTAAACACAACCTCTGTGTGATCAGAGTCTAGATGTTTAGCCATTATACGAGCAGCAACAAGGTCCGGAGATCCTTCTAGTCCAATTGAAAACGTCTTAATCTTTTCATCTAGAATAACCTTTCCAAGTGCAGCCACGATACTAGAGTCCAAACCTCCACTAAGAAAAAATCCAACATCTCTCTCTGTATTCTGAACTCGCTTGCTTACAGCTCTATGCAAGTACTGGTATATGAGTTTTTGTGGTTTAGCAGTTAATAAACTGGGATAATCCCAATAATCTCTCGTCCAACTATGAAACGAATCAGTTCTAGAATCATACAAGTGACCAGGTGGAAAAATGTTTATTGGCTCATTTAGCTCCAAAAGTGCTTTAGCTTCTGAAGCAAACGATATACCTTGGTCACCCCTCGAGTAAAAGAGTGGTCTAACACCGACTCTATCTCTCGCTGCCCATATATCATCACCGTTTGTATATACAAATGCAAAGTCTCCATCGAACGTCTTGCAAGCATCCCACAATCCTCGTTTGTCTATTGTAGGGAGAATGACAGAACAATCTGATCGCCCTTTGGTACCGCCAAGATCCATATAGTTGTAAATCTCAGCATTTGCAACGAGAGTATACTTGTCATTTGAAAATGGCTGAACATCCTTTGAATTTGTTCCATTTATCCTGAGTCTATGAAACTGAATTCCATACTTGCCATGACGAGCATACACATTTGCATCTGGACCTCTGTGACCAATCCTAGAACGAAGAGTTGTGCAAGGAGATACAATCAAACCGCACATACAGTATATAAAAATATACTCTTTATATTGGTAGAAAAGTGTGTTGTATGTATACTCACATATACATGGATAACAAAGATGGATCCCACAATCAGATTCAAGACGTGCTGCATCAATCCAGACACAACAATTCCACAAACATTTTACATACCAAGTCACGAATGCGCAAAGAATATTAAAGAGGCCTCTTTGCGTATGCGTGAAGCATATTCAAAATTAAATATAAAAAGAGAAGAGAATAAAGTAAAGATGATTCAATATCAAAAACCACGATCACCTGCAAAATGTTCAGCTGTTACTCTGCAAGGAACTCCGTGTCCTTTCAAGGCTGTGTGTGGAAAGTTTTGTTCACGCCATACTATTAATAATCTGTAAAACCTCTATAGTTTTACCAACATTCACTAGAATGTCTGATATCTCAATACAATCTCTGAAATAAAAGTCTGGAATTTGAGCCATAATCTTGTAGAGAGGAGTAAGTGCTGTTGTATTATCTACAAGGTCATCAAGAATACTCAACACATCGGATGATATATCATCCCTCTGATCGTCAGAAAGTAATTCTAGACGTTTTGTAATTGCACTCTGTAAATCAATCACTTTGTCAAGACCCGTCATTAAAGACTCCATAGATAGTTATAGATGTAATTCTTTAATCATCATCATCATCGTAGTATGGGCTAATGACGTAATATCCGTTATAACCTGTTGCAGGTGTTCCAGTCTGAGATGTAGCGAGAGCTAAGTAACCTCCTTTGTGTGTTCCAGCACTGCTATTTACAAGTCCGACTACATACATAGCTGTAGCACTAGCATAACTTGTACTTTTACTGTTTGATATTTTACACATTGTCCCTATTGATACTCCCAAACTACTTGCAGTTATATCAACTAGAGTACTAGCATTGTCTGTTACATAGTACCATACGCTACTTGCTGGGAGTACAGCGGCGGGGGCGGCGGGGGTGCCTCCACCAGCGGCGGCAGTCGGATCTAATAAAATACCAGCTGAAATTCCATTCGCTAGTGTAATTTCTTTACCATTTCCAGACTCTACTGCTGTAAGCATGAGAGGATACTTGATGTATCTTCTACTGTGTCCACTCCACTTTTCCTTTTCTTCTTTTTCACTATTACTGTTCATGAAATACAAAAGTGCTAGGACTGCGAGAATAATCAACATTGTGTTTTTGCTAGCCATTTAATTTATACATAGATTATTTTTCTGGCATCCTGGACAATTGACATGTCGTGATCCATCCTGGTCAATCTCATGTCAAAACACTCTTTCATATATTTCTTTAAACATTCTTTGTCTGGATATCCCCATATCATATCCTTCTGAAACAAAAAGTCATCAAACCCAATAGGTCCTGTAGTACACTTTATAATATAAGGTGTCTTTACATATTCTTTCAACCCTCCATAGTCTGAGATTATAACTGGTTTATTTCTCATTGCAGCTTCTACTGCACCCATACCAACACCCTCTGAGTGTGAACAGTTTATATAACAGTCGCATGAATTGTGTAACGAGTCCAAGTGGTCTTCTGACATTATATAATTTATAACAACAACATTTGGAATATTGAGTTCTACTGGGTCTATGCATGTAGCCTTTAGCACGAGTTGAGCTCCTGGGAGATTTAATTCAGTGAATGATTCTATGAGCATTGGTATATTCTTTCTCGGATCTCTTATATTTCCTATTGTATAAAATCTATATCCTGTATGAGATATATGTTTTATACATTTAGGTTCTGATACATAATGTCTCAACAATTTCCATTCAGTATGTGGAAATTGTTTTTTCAATATATTTAATGAAAATTCTGATGGAACATGAATAGTATTAAACTTTTCGCAAAGTAAAGAATATGATTCATGTACAGTCTCAGTTTCACATACAGTCATGTATATCCATTCAGAGCATGAATATAGATCAAGTGAGTCTAGATGATCTTTGATTGGTAATATAAATGTAAATCCTCTATCATAATGTTTTAAAGATGGTTTCTGTCCAAATGAAACATATTCACCATCAACGAGTGAGGCATATTTCAATAGAACGTGTGCAATACCAGACTTTAGTGAAGGACCTATGAAGAGCCACTTCATATAATGTGAGGGAGAGAAACTTCTTTAGGTCTTGAAATTAGTCTAGTCATACCATCACTATGTAATCCTTTTTCAAGATATATTTTAAAATCATCAATAGACATTCCTTTGTGTTTATCATCATTAGCATGTGCATATGTATTAATTTTATTCCACACGTGTTTATAATCACCAAAACTAGACAGGTGCCATCCACAATCTTTTATAATATTAAACTTCCATCTATTGTTTCTAAAATAGTTTGGACCCATTCTTACAAATAAATCTTTATTCGTCACTACAGTTCCTATCCATGGTTCACCAGTAAATATATAATCATATGAATATTCAAACATTGTCATGTGTAATGATGATACTGGGTGTATAAATTTAAATTTTTTCAAGTCAGGAATCTCATCAACATCACTCACCATCACAAGAGCATCTGATGGTATAGAATCATCAATTCCTTCAAGTATGCAATGTCGCTGATACATTTCTCTTGACCAAGGATCAGACCCTTGAGGCATTTCATTTTGTTTTACAATGATATGTTTAATATTATATGATGTATATTTATCTTTATTAAAATACAATTCTTTTGGTGTATTCATATGTGTAACTTCACTCTCCACAAGAATAAACAAATCGACATATGGTGATAGATTCTTTAGTCTAGTTTCTAAAACATCTACTTCATTATAAAACATAAATGTATCAATCAACATATGTATATATAAAATCTGTGTCTTTAAAAGTCTCACATCATATAAAATATAAAATGAGTTTCAAAAGACCACTCACGCTCAAGCCTCCGTACGTTCCTTTGGACTATGAACCAGAAGTTCCAAACATTACTGATTCATACGTTACTGAGATTGTAGCAAACATGTACAAGATGAAACCTATTAATATATATGATAGAGATCCAATGCTGTACATGAATACATTTCACAGAACGAGGTGTTATCCTCATTCCACAAAACCACTCGAACCCAAGGGTGTAACATACGAGCCAAACCAGATTGCGTTTGAAAAGCAAGTTGATATAAAGCACGACATTAGCAAGATGAATGATTTGAATGAAAAGTATTGGAAAAAAGGAAAGCGACCACCTTATATCGAAGTACTAAGAGCAATGACTGCAGCAGGGTATTCAGACGAAGACTTGAACAAGGTTATGGATAGAGTTAAATGGTGGAGAAATAACGAAGACTATGTTGGGAAGGAGATTGAAAGAATATGGCCAGGGAGTACTAAACGAGTGAAAAAGACTGAAAAGATGTTAGTTGCAGTGAAGAAGATTTAATGTAATAATTTGCGTTTATCAGATTTTGAAAAAATGTCTCCAACTCTAACATCTTCATTTATATATCTATATATAATATAAATGAACAAGTGGATATATATTCTAGCTCCTTTAATTGTATGTTTTGCACTTCAGTACATTACACCACTTTCTAAAGCAGGTTCTGTGGTAAAGTTTAGACCACCAGCATTTACATTTGGAATAATATGGACTATATTATTCTTAATGTTTGGTTATGCATGGTCTTTAAATATCAAAAACTCTGCGTGGTTCTCTTTAACTATGCTTCTTCTTGCTCTGTGGATAGTGATTTATGGCAAGTCATCAAAATGGGCATCTTGGATACTTGTATTATTAATGGCTTCTATATTAGCGTGCATGTCAGTGGGAAATGAAAAAACTAAACTTTTATTAAGTCCATTATTAGCATGGACTATTTTCGCGACAATTATGAATACAACTGAAGTTCAATATATTCATTAGCAAATTACAAATCTATACTATCTTCATTCCTACTCTGGAAATACTTTCGAATGTCATCTCTAAGACCAATGTTTGATGGATGTAAAACCCACAAGCCAGTAGTATCTTTGTAGATATCACGAGTTGGATCAAACTGATGCGTCTTCAGAATGTCCCACCTGCTTCTATACTGTCTATCCCTCTTCTTCCCATGCCAATAGTGAATCAAAGTACCCTTTACAAACCCCATGTGCTTGTGAGCAGTTCTGAGTGCACGAGTCTCCCACTCTTTCAAAAGCTTGATATAATTGGGATGAACATCTTTGGGAACAGATAGATTTGCCTTTCCGATTATTGAGCAAGCCATGTGATGATCACCAGCTCCTGCAATTCCAAAATCAATCAAACCTCCAAATCCATCGAGAGCTTGACGAGTTGCAGCCCAAGCATATCCTGAATGCCAATATTCTCCGATATCTTTCCCTGAATATGGACCAAACATGTAACACTCGGTTTCTTTTACATCCCACTCTTGTTTAGATCCTTTGAATGGCAAGCCTTGGACATATGATGAACCAAACGATTTCCATTTGTTTAGGAATTCGTGATCAGGTCCAAGATCGATCGCATGTTCGAACAATTGTACAACTGGAGCATGTTGAAGTTCGTGAATAGTATCTTCGACCCAGTCAGGATTTACAAAGTCTACATCTCCATCGATCCATGCTGCGTATTTCCAGTTGGGTGGGAGACGATTGAGAGCAATGTTTACAAGATTCTCCTTCATCCACAGTACAGAGTTGGTGTTGAGTTGAATGTGCATTGGATTAGATGCACTAGTAACCTCGAAAGGTCTAGCACCCTGTACACATTCAACAACTACATGATTAACTTTGTAATTTTGCATACGAGCCATAAACTCTTTGAAGAGTTTGACTCGCTGCTTGTACCTCTCTGGATTGGTGAGCACAGAAATAACATATAGATTCTCTCTATCCATTTATAATATAAGGATATATATTTTTTAACTGAACATTTTGCATGCGCTTGCTGTACACCTTTTTTTTGTGTCATACGTGTATGTTACTTGTGATACTATATATATTAATATATATATGTTTGAACTATACAATCATTCCACAGTATAAAGATTCTCTAAGAGATGAAGAATTTCCAAAACATATATGGATATTTTGGCATTCTAGGATTGGTCCTAAGATAGTTGGACATTGTATAAGAAAACTAAAACAGATGAACCCTTCATGGTCTATCATTGTACTGAATGATAAAACATATACGAAATATATTGAAAAAATTGAAACACCAATGCCACTTCAACAGAAAAGTGAATTTATTCGTGTAAATTTATTAGAAAAGTATGGTGGGATATGGTGTGACGCATCAATATTATTTTTAAAACCTATCGAGGATATATTTATAGATTATCACAAGTATGAATATATAGGATATCGTAATCCAGTCAGAGAAGTAAAAGAACTTAATAAACCAGTACTAGAAAGCTGGTTTATGGGGTGTAAAAAAGAATGTTTATTTATAAAAAAATTACGT